>WBZP01000016.1_pt1 | contig 231634 bp, 174 predicted proteins | sample 5204301 | NCBI WGS metagenome assembly WBZP01 (sample SAMN12412401, study PRJNA552823) | activated sludge metagenome | isolation source: activated sludge from nitrification reactor of wastewater treatment plant... | place: USA: Pennsylvania | collected 2017
AATGCAGCCTTTCAGTTCCTGAAGCCGCTTGCTGTTAACGCTGCTCAACAACAATTACTCTTGAATCCGGGTAACACCACAATCTCGACTCTGGTTGGTATTGACGATATCAATCATTCCGCCGGGCCCCTTCTCATCTCGCCGAATCCAGCCCGTTCTTTCATCACGGTTGCATCCTCTGCCGCTCTCCCTATTGGAACTGCCGAAGTCTTCTCGGCTACCGGACAGCTACTGCAGGCTCCGCTGATGAGCAGAACAGAAAATGAATTGATGCTGGACATTTCCGCTCTGGAGCCGGGTTATTATATTCTTCGGCTCAACAACCAGAAATCAGTCACCACAACATCATTTATTGTACAATAAACCCATGAATCCCAAATCCGGTTCATAGGGAGATTCAGATGATCTGCAGCGTTTACAGAATGATGATACTCAACGATACCTGTTTGTTCTGTTGCGGGCGAAGATCCCTGCCTGGCCATCTTGACGCCCGGCTGTATCATTGTTGGAGCATACCTCATATCGAAAAATACCTGCGACGAAGAATAATTCAGTAAATGTTTATCGATCCAGCTATACACGAATGAAATAAATAAAAGAACCACATACACTCGCAATTGCATATTAAAAATGCCGGCCTTTAATCTTTTATACTACACGGCTCTGAACCTTCATGAAAACCCAATCTTATCATTCTATGAAAACACTCTACGCTTCCGTTTTATTGTTATTGCTGTACGCCTTCAGTAATACCACTACTGCCGCCGATTACTACTGGATTGGCGGAAAGGGTGAATGGGCTGATACCAGCCACTGGTCTTCTTCGTCTGGTGGACCCATCGTGTATTCTCAGCTTCCCGGCCCCACTGACGATGTGTATATTGATCTGAACTCCGGTTTTTTACCTGGAGACACCCTCTTGTTTGAATCCAGTTTACCTATCTGTAGAAACTTCACGATGGATTCACTGCCCTTTCCACTTATTGTTTCCGGCATCTACTTAAAAGTATATGGCAACATTTATCTGCCATCTGCTACCGAGTGGGTAAATTATACTGATATCAGCCTTTATCCAAATGCCGCCGGTGCTTCAATCTATGCACCTAATTCTAAATTCTTTTCCATAGAAGCCAACACTTCAAACACCTCCATTCAACTAAATAGTGATTTATATATAACATATGAATTCCGATTAACCCATTCAATGATTTCATTCAACAGCAATGGACATGACCTGTATATTGGCTATAGTTTTTACTCAAATCTTATGAATACTGTTAACCTGAGTAATTCAGATATTTACTATATTGACTGTAGTGGTGGTTTTGATGTTACGAGTGGGTTTATCGGAACAAACACTAATTTTTACGTTATAAGCAGTAGTGTATCATTTAATACTCCTTTAAACGCAAATAGCCTTATTATAGATGCCAATTCAATAGTTGATATGGGGTGGGACATTAATCTGAACGAATTAACCAACCTTGGTTATTTATATTTCAATACATCACTGGCCAGCCCGGATACCATCCGTAAATTGACTTCAAGTAATGGACTTGAGTTTTTGAATCTCTATGTTGACACGTTAATTTATAATATCCCTCCGGGCCATAGTCTGCTCTTGATGTTTGACACACTAACCATTAATAATTATTTCGAGGTTAATGGTTCACCCGGCAGTGAAATCTTCATGACCAGTTATTCTAATACGACCCTATTAACTGCAACTATTTACATGAATATGCCGCTGGCATGCCTTGATTATCTCACCGTGAGTGATGTCGACATCATTGGTACCGGACAATATTATGCAGGCGTACATTCCTCCGGATTTGGCAACAACTGGATCTGGTCCGGCTGTTCTCCTGCCTATAGCAATGTGTGGCCGGGAGATGCCAATGACGATCTGGTGGTGGACATGCAGGATTTTCTCTTCCTGGGTCTGGGGCATCAGCAAACAGGTCCCGCACGTGACAGTATCTCCATTTTTTATGCTGCCAACAACGCCATGAACTGGTATTCGTTTTTCCCCAATGGATTAAACTACAAACATGCCGACTGCAATGGTGACAGCACAATTGCACTAGACGACACTTTAGCCATCGTTCAGAACTACGGACTCACTCATCCGGCCTTTGCACAAAACTATAATCCCCTTCCTCTGGCTGGAACTTCGGCCACCCTGGATCTCGGGCTTCCTTCCCTGCTTACTCCCGGAATGACCTATCAGGTGCCCATTCTTTTGGGTGATTCCATCAATTTTCTAATGGACGTGCATGGGATTGCCTTTCGGTTGATGTATAATCCCAACCTGATCGTACCTGCATCGGTTGATATTCTTTTCGGGCCTTCATGGCTGGCCAACTCCGGTCAATCCATTAACTTCCGGAAAAACAATGCCGCGGGTGCTTACATTGATTTTGCCATAACACGTTTTAACGGCACCAATGCAACCGGTGGAGGACGCATCGCCTATCTTGTTTTTACTGTGAAACCGGGAGTAAATGGAAATGCAGCCTTTCAGTTCCTGAAGCCGCTTGCTGTTAACGCTGCTCAACAACAATTACTCTTGAATCCGGGTAACACCACAATCTCGACTCTGGTTGGTATTGACGATATCAATCATTCCGCCGGGCTCCTTCTCATCTCGCCAAATCCAGCCCGTTCTTTCATCACGGTTGCATCCTCTGCCGCTCTCCCTATTGGAACTGCCGAAGTCTTCTCGGCTACCGGACAGCTACTGCAGGCTCCTCTGATGAGCAGAACAGAAAATGAATTGATGCTGGACATTTCCGCTCTAGAACCGGGATATTATCTTCTTCGGCTCAACCAGGAATCATCCTCCATCACAAAGTCATTTATCGTACAGTAAGTGACTTTCCGTTTCAGGAAATGAAAAAAGGGAGCCTCGGCTCCCTTTCTTTTTTATGAAGAACAACCTTATTTGACAATCATCAGTGGTATCGTTGCACTTTCTTCCTGATATCGTATAGAAAGTGAATAAGCTCCAGCCTGACCGGTTGAAAGATCAACCGCAAATTTACGATCAGACGGAACGCCACGATAAACTTCACGGCCGGCGAGATCGGTTACCACCACCAGATCCGGTGTTACACCCAGTTCAACAGTAAACACACCGTTACCGGGGTTCGGATATACACTAACGTTAGTTCCTCCCAGTTGTTCAATACCGGTGCAGGAATTAACGGTGATGACAGAAGTATCGCGGCCGATACAACCTGCCGTGTCAGTGTATGTGTAGATAATATTTTTATTACCGATACCAGCAGCAGCGGGGTCAAACGTGTTACCCGTAACACCAGGACCACTGTAGGTACCACCTGCCGGAGATCCCGGTGTGAGCGTAATCGGGCCATCAAACACGCAGAGCAGCGTTTGAGTTTCCACATAAGAAATAAACGGATACATCGTAACAGAAACGGTATCTGTATCCGAGCAACCAAAAGAATTAGCGGCAATCAGCCAATATGTTCCGGTAGCATTTATCAGGACAGACTGAGATGTTGATCCGGTATTCCAGTTATAAGTTGACATTCCGGAAGGTCCGCTGAAGCTGACAAAACCCTGGCAACCGACATAATCGTTTCCAAGATTAACAGCAGGAACCGGATTAATGGTAACATCAATATCATCCGAATTTGAACAGCCAAGCGAATCGGTAACATCCAGCGAATAATTTCCGGAGACGCCTACTGAAATGGACGCCGTTGTGCCTCCTGTACTCCAGCTGTATGTACTTCCTGTTACCGGTGAGACACCAATCTGAACGGTGCCTCCACACTGTACAATGTTGGTTCCAAGAGAAACGTTGGGCAATGGATGTATGGTTACATTCAATGTATCCCGGCCCATGCAACCGGCAGCATCAACTACTTCAATGCTGTACGTACCACTTGATGTAATATTAATCTGTGCGGTGGTGGCACCATTGTTCCAGATATATGAACTATATCCGCTCAGTCCGATAATGGCATTCCCACAGGCGGCAGTATCTGAACCCAGGGTAATTGGTATCAGGGCAGGACAAACAGAAATATCACGACAAACCGTATGTTGACCACCGCAAACATCAGTAGCAGTCAGACAAACGGTATAACGACCAAAGGTGGCATAAGTGTGTGATGGGTTTTGTGATGAGCTCGTGTTTCCATCACCGAAATCCCAGGCCCAGGTTACCGTGTTGAGCGACTGATCGGTGAAATCTACAGTCGGATAGTTAATCGACTCTGTAAAGTTTGCCAGTGCCGGAGTAGGGCAAATTACGATCGTAGTACAGCCGGTATCACTCACACAGTTTCCGGTTACATAACTGCATACATTGTAGGTTCCAAAGGTTGGAAACGTATGCGTCGGATTGTAGGCCGTATCCAGCGGGGAACCATCTCCGTAATCATACACCGAAAGAGATGAGGCTCCGGAACCATTCGTGAATGAATAATTGAATCCGCCCTGCCAGGTGGCATTCAGTGTAACCGTGGATACGGTATCATAATACATGATCACTCTTGAAAGATTGGCAGCGGCTTCTGTCCACATTTCCTTCGGAGCGGTGGTGGATAAAGTGTATTGCATGCCAAGTCTTGAAAGTGTAACCGGAAAGGCACCTATAGCAGAAGTGTAAGGGGCGGGAGCATACGAATTATTATCTCCCCGATTACCCAGGATACCGATAACCTGCCCTTCGTTCACCGGAATATCCACGGCAATAATACCCGAAGCTGCATTGTTTTGAGTGAGATATAATACCGTATAGCCTTGCGCTGTATCCGGGTATAGCGGCGGTACAGTATCAAACAGAATAACGGCGATGTTCTGTTCGCTCGAGGAAGCATCTGTCGGAACTTCCAGTCCGGTAATCGTAAAACAAGTGGGTGCAATAAACCAATATCCTCTTACCTGAGGAGAATAGGTGGTGGATTGCGGTGGCAATCCCATGGGGATTTGTAGCTGTGCATAACTCAACGTGGTAAAAAGTAGAAATGCCAGCAATACGTGTATTTTTCTTTTCATGCTGTTTGATATTGGTGGTTAGATAACAAATATAGAAAAACAAGATTAGATATTTCCTTTTTGACAACGAAAATCAATCGCTCCAGACCAGAATCAGTGGATCTGCTCCGGATTTCAGGCAACAACGCTGCTTAAAGCTGAAGAAGAAGGAAGACGGAAATAGTCTGGCACAATACACCATTATTCGCGTGGATTTCCATTTCGGAAGACGGGCAACGTATGGTGAAAGAATAATTGTGCAGGCCCGGTTGTGGTCTTCAGGTTCAGATACACGTCTCGGGTTATTTACATCAGACAACCTGCTTAATTAACATATGGTTAACGTAGTTTTAAGATTTACCAAGGTACTTCGTTACCCGTTGGTAGTATCGGTTTTCCCACCCTTTATCTGTAAACGTCATTCCCTGATCATCCTTTTACTGAATCGGAAAATTAAGGCTGTAGGATAAAAACAAGAGGGTAGGTTCCGGTTAACAACGGTTCTGATTGACGGGAAACATCTGCTGGTTTTTAATCTACGGTTTTACCCCCCTAAAAATAACGGGACAACAGGGGATAAAACTAATTAGCACGCTTCTTAGCAGCCAGATACTTTTACAACCGCTCAGACAGGAATGTACACATCAATAAATATTCATCAATTCTAAATGTATAAATTATGAAAACAAACAAACAACTTGTGATTCTATTGGTATTGGGATTCATTCTTTTACCGCGCGCACTTCAGGCGGGAGATACGGAAATAGACAGTCTGGTTTTAAGTCCCAATTACATAACTGCTCCCGTTTCGAAAAACACGGGTAATACGGAATATACGATCTCATTGAAAATTTACTTTGATACGGATCATCTGCCGAAAACCGGAGATACGATCAAGGTAAAAATGGATAATATATCATTCCCTGTTAAACCGGAACTGGAGAAAAACCAATTCGTGGTTTCAAAAGAAGATTCCACGAACGGAGTTCTGGAAGCCAGCCTGAAAATTTCGTTGCGCAATCAGACAACAGATATTAAATCAGATAACATCTGTCTGATAAAGATATCGGGATTCGAAAAAAGCAGCACACCCCTTCTCATGAAGCCTGCTTTTGTGTACGATGAAAAAAAGTATTTCTGGGTGGAACTCGGAGCTAACCTCGACCTTATAGACGGCCTTAAAGCAAATAATCTGTTCGGCGGAGTTTTTTACTATAAGCGGGATATTCAGAAAATTGGTAAGCGACATACCAACAATTTAGCATTCCTTGGAGCCGTATACGAATCAAAAGCTTTAGCGTTCAGAAGTAACGAAGATTATGTGAGTAATAATTTTATTGATGGTACATCCCTTTCAAATATTTCACCGGACAGTATACAAATTTATAAGGCATTTGGTAAGGTTAAAATTGTACGGAATGTGACGAACATTGGCATCCTTGCATCTCCGCAGATCAGACTTTCAAAAAAACTATCATCGGAAAACGGAGCGCATTTTTATCTGGGATTATGGCTTGAAGCATTGTGGCAAAACTTCAGTATTGAATATGATTATACAGAGCAGGCAACTATTGATACACTAATCGCCCCATTGAATGATCTTAATTTATATAGGCCCACCTTCCGTAAAGAAAATACGAGTGTTGATTTTGCAACCCATTATTTTGGGGCCGGTCTCCCTGTTTATATTCAGGAAAAGGACGCGAACTTAACCATTCATTCCATGCTGGGAGCCTGTAATCAGATTGCAGCATCAACACAAGAAGTCGCCACGAACAGTAACCTGTCTTCCGTATCGAGAAACTGGTACGCATTCTATCTTGTACAGTTCCGTTTGAACGAAGAGCAATACGGACTTTCGTTCAGCGGTGAGGTGCGCGGACTGCTGAAGAAAAACAGTCCTCCGGTTATTACACTGGTTTTATCTAAAAAATTCGATCTGGCCAAATTAATTGAATTTACAACACATTAATACGATGATAAACATACTTTGCGTACACGGTATCGGTGGAAAAGACGCTGATATAGACAGCTGGTCAGAAAAATGGAAACAGGACATTCTTAAATCCACACAATTATCCGCCAGCCAGGTAAACTTTACATTTCTCGAATACGACTTTATATTTAAAAAATATGAAGAAGCAAACGGCATTGCTTATGCGACAGCCGGAATTAAGCTCATTAAAGACTGGATCATCACCTCCTGGTTCCGTGAAGCTAAAGCATTTGGTATAATGGATGCCATCCGCTGGCATGCAGGAATGGTAGCGCAATTCGTTACGGATACTCAAATGAGGAAAGAACTTTGTACGGCACTTGCAGATAAAATAGCAGAAGTAAACCCGGATTATATTTTCTCTCACAGCCTGGGTACGCTTATCTGCTATGATTTTCTGCGTCAGGAAACCGTGAAGAAAAACCCGGCATTTAAAAAACTGACCCTCATCACTTCCGGCTCACAAATCGGACATCCTGCATTATTACGCACCTTCGGGGGAAAAATTCAACCCTTGCACATCCGTCGTTGGGTAAACCTGCACAATCAAAATGATAAAGTTTTTGCATATGAACTTATTGCACTTGACAGTGATAACTTTGCTGAAATAGAAACTCCTTTCATTGAGGGTTCATTTAGCATCAACCATGAAGCCCTTGAATATATATCGCATATCAACGCGGTGCATCAGCTCTGGTCATCCTTGAAATACCAGCTGGAAAGTATCAGGCCGGTATCCATTAAAAAAGGTTTCATTAAATCTCCCGCAGGAAAAAAAGTCAATACTCAAAAAGCACTGCTGGTCGGTATCAATAATTACCCGGATCCGGAAAATCAGTTAAACGGATGTCTGAATGATGTGTTCCGTATCAGTGAAGTACTGCAGGAAGCAGGAATGAAGCCTGATCAGATAAAAGTGTTGTTCGATGAACGTGCCACATCTGAAAATCTCCGTGACCAGATGGACTGGTTGCTGAAAGATGCGAAAGATGGTGATTTCCGGTTTTTCTATTACAGCGGGCATGGGGCACAGATACCCTCCGGGGGAATGAATAATGAGAACGACAGCCTGGATGAATGTCTGGTAACATATGACTTCGACTGGACGCCGGAACGTGCCTTCACCGACAAAGAGTTTCTCCGTTCATATAGCCATTTGAGTTACGGAGTAGATTTCATGGCCGTACTGGATTGCTGTCACAGCGGTGGTATGGCAAGAGACGGGTTCTTTAAAGCAAGAGGAATAAGCCTGCCGGATGATATCCGGCACCGGACCATTAAATGGGATGCCAGCCGAAAAATGTGGATACCTCGCGAAATGCAATTGTCAAAAATGAACCTGTTTAAACCGAATGATAAAAACAAAGAGGTTTACGTTGGTAAAAACAAAAACACCAACCGGATGGGTCGTGCCATCCCGCTTTGGCAGAATTATAAAGAGTTTGAAAAAACCAAAAAAACATATGGAACCTATGGACCCTACATGCCGGTGATCATTGAATCATGTCGTGAAGATCAGTATGCCTATGAGTATAAACATGGTGTTACTTCTTATGGAGCATTTACCTACTGTTTCACTACAGCGCTCCGCAGCATTAACGAAAATGCTACGAATAAAAAATTCACGTACGAACAATTGGTTAAACGGGTAGCGGAAGAATTGAAAAAGCTGGAATATAATCAAACACCTCAGATTCTGGGACCGAAGATAAAAACGCAGGCTCACATTCCATTGCTGAATATCTGACCAGGCTCATTGTTATAGTTGGGTATTTACGAAGAACGCCGGCCTCTGTACAAAGGCCGGCGTTCTGTTTACTGAACCGATTATCTCGTTACCACCAAACGCAAGGTTTCACGTGTGCCATCACTGCGTAACAACTGCACAAAGTATATGCCCGGCGATAAGCCTGCCGTAACAATCTGCTGTTCCTGCCGTCCGGCACCATAGGTGTGGGTGATTTGTTGTATCTGTTGACCAATTGCATTGATCACTTTTATAGAAACAACCTGCTCATGAGAATTGTACCAGCTCAGCAGGGTTGCATCTGTTGTGGGGTTGGGTACCAGCTCCGCCGTTATTTCATTTTGTTGATCACCTACCCGCGGACAGAATGGCCAGGTCAATGTTACCGAACGATTACTGCTGGTTCCACAACTATTTCCCGCTTTCACTTTTAAACTGCCTGTGCCACCAATCGTCGCATTGAAATTAACCACCAGCGTATTGGTGCCTTGTCCGCTTACGATAGTCGTTCCCGCCGGCACTGTCCATGTATAAGTGGTGGCGCCGGTTACTGCCGGACACGAATACGTTATGCCGGTACCGTTATAACAGGGTGTGGTTGGGCCGGTGATGGATGAGGGTACTGCAGGAGTGCCCTTGATGGATTTAGTTGCTGAAACAGATGCGCCGCATGGACTGGACACCATTACTGAAATGACACCCGTTCCGAAAGCAGTACTGAAACTGATGCTGATACTGCTGGTGCCCTGACCTGAAATGATGGTAGCTCCGGCAGGTACTGTCCATACATAATTCATCCCGGCTTGTGAAGGCACCGAGTAATTCAGTTGAGTATTGCAGGCACCGGTAGTGCTTCCGGTAATATTGCTGATGGTATTAGGAACTGCATAACTGTTTATCGTAACACAGTAATTTGCGCTGCTACCACAGGAGTTGGTTGTTTTCACACATGCGTTACCGTTAGTCACTGCAGTACTTCCGGTTTTTACTGAGATCGTGTTGGTGCCCTGTCCTGACAGTATCGTCATGCCCGACGGAACAGTCCACGTATACGTGGTTGCTCCATAAACGACGGGCGTGGTGTAAACAACCGTATCTTTAACACATAGCACCGTAGGGCCGCTGATCACCGTTGGTTTTGCTGATTTTCCATAGACGGTTTTTGATCTTACGTTGCTGTTTCCGCATGGATTGGCGGTATAGACGGAGATGTTTCCATTTGTAAACAGATTCGAAAACTGGACACTAATACTGTTGGTTCCTTGTCCGCTGACAATCACTGATCCCGCCGGCGACGACCATACAAAATTTGCTCCGGCTATCGCCGGTACGGAATAGGACTGAGTACTGGAACATACGCCCTGCGATTTACCGCTCATATTTCCGGGTGTGACAGGTGCAGCATACTGATAACCCAGCACAATCGTTTGCGTTGCTGTGGAACCATTAGCATCCGTAACAATGACCGTATAAATTCCACTGCTCAACCCCGACTGATCTTCCGTGACTGAGCCGGTGCTCCAAATATAAGCGTAGGGCGCTGACCCACCGGAAACAGCAATGTCAATGAAACCATTGTTGCTTCCCTGGCAGGTTTCATCCTGTGCCGTTACTACGGTGATTTGCAACGGAGCGATATTCGCTAGTCCACTCGGCGTGTTGTTTAAAGATATACTCCAGGCATGCGTATTCCCCATCGGTTGTGAAGGATAGGTATAGGGCGCGGTTCCAGCAGGAAGCGTTGGCCAGTTGAAAGATAATATTTTAACCGAATCATATGCGGCAGGTACCTGACCATATGTTTGAGTATAGTTGTTTGTCGTAAATGGTGTTACCAACCGAAGCCACCCCTGTGCATTACTAAACTGAACATACGGTTGAAGCCTTCCAGCGTTTAAGGCACTCATACCGGCCGGTCGCTCGGAGATCCCGCTGTTTGCAAAACGGAAGGTCATATCTGTAACAGGGTTTGCGCCTGTTTTGGAGATGATCCAGTACCGGTCAGCAACAGCCACCGCGTTGTCTAGTCCTGTTGAAGCATTGTTAAGGTGTGCAACATTGGTAGGGTATGGCAGATTAGATGGTGCATAATAGGTGGACACGCTGAAATCACCAAGTGATCCGGATGTCTTGCTAAAAGAGTAAGGGATATAAACGGGTGCCGAAGTATTGCTTCCGAATGGAATGACCCGGTAACCGTTCGATGTTAAATTTTTCCAGATAACTTTCCCGGGTTCACTTTCACTCACCAGAAATCCACTGGTACGTGCGAAAGGTCCGGTGGGTGCTGTGAGTGAACCACCGGAAGCCGATGCGTTTTTCATAGTTAGCGTCTGACTGTTCAGAAACAACAAACCCTGTGTTAACACCAGAGAAGTGTCAATGGAAACAGACTGTTGTAATTGACAACGCTGGCCTGCACTGCCTTTGTTAAGCTCCAGCTCGTTAAATGTGGTGGGTTGTATACCGCTGATCAGGTTGGTGAGGGTAGAATCAAAAATCACTCTGCTGTAGGAAGGAATAAATACGCCGTTGTTGACCCAGTTCTTCTGTACCCGGATATTTGCTTTCGTGTATGGCCGGTTTACTACGAGTGAAAAATTCGGACGAAATGTTTTAGTACCTGTAAAGAAATTGTCCGTAATTCCTGCACCGGGAACCAGCGCACAACCCACATTTGTACCGATGGTTGTCGACAGACAAAGTACCGTTCCTGACCCGGCGGTTTGTGTGTAGGTCATAATATCAGCATTGGGGCCAGTACCTGTAGCACCGTCAAAACAAAACTGAAGCAGCATATTACTTGAACCATCCCAGACCATCGGAGTTGTAAGAGAAATCGTGTTGAAGCCCTGTACGGTGGAATAGGCAATTGGTCCGTAAATATTCGTTAATGCGGTACTGTTAGGAACACCGGATGTAAGCGTAGTTCCATTCGGAATCAACGCATATCCGACAGTAAATCCGGAATAAGGGCCGGTACTTGATTTTGAAACAATCTGATACTGTAATGATGTTATCTGATCACCTGCCATTAATCCGGCTGTCATCAGTTCTGATGCCAGAAATATTATCTGCGTGCGGGCATCTGATGCATTTGCTCTGAAAGGAGTAATGGTGCTGCTGGTTGTTGTTCCATTTCCCATGGCTACAGTATTGATATGCGTACTTCTGACCAGTACCATACCGTTATTGGTCAGATCACCCCGCACTTTCAATGCATTGACTGCCGGAGATGGTGCATTTATTTCAACTGTATCTAGGTTGGAGATGGTGAGATTATTCGCATTCGCTGCAACTGAAGATTTGATGACCGGATGATAATACGGACGATTGGGAACACCGGCGGGCGGGAACACGACAGGACTGCTGATCTGTGCATCATCAAAAATGGCAGGTAATCCTCCACACCAGTTAATAGGATCATTCCAGTTATCGTTAATACCCAGCCATGTTTTCACTCCCGGCGGACAATTCGGAATGATCGATACATAAAAATCTTCCGTTTCTCCATAGGTATAGGTTGCGCAGGGATCAATATTTGCGGCAGCCCACACCTCTCTCACCCGCATACGCGTAATACCGGTGTATCCCGATGCCGGTACTGTAAAAGCTATACCGGATAATGCATTGGCCGCCAGACTTACCTGTCCAAGTTTTTCTCCTGCATCCGCAAAATCGCCGTCAACGTTATAGTCTATGAAAACAGCAATGTTGTTGTTGCTGTTCCATCCTCCGGCCTGTACCGTAATAGTATATGCGGTTCCACGTGTAAGAGCTGCCGTTCGGCCAGTTACTGCAGGCCAGAGTTCATACGAGTAGGGGCCTGCTGTAAAATCACAACCAGATCCTCCATTCGAAACAAGACAGGAAAGATTGCCCGGTAAACCTGCATTGTTATTGGAAGGGTAAGGCATACCGCCCTGAAAATTCGTATTGATAGCTGTTCCGTTTGCGCCATTCAGTACTACTGATTGAACGTAATCGTTATTGCTGTATTGACCCCATGGTCCGGCAGCACCTGAAATAAACTGCGGAATACAATAAGGTAAACCAACGACAACACCACCGGCAACAGTATAGCCTCCGGCATCAGGCAGGGCACTGATACCGGTACCACCCGGAGATGGACAAGTTGCATGGGAACCGCCCACGGAAAAGGAGCGCAGATCCGCATCAATAAGATTCCCTTGTACAGCTGTTGGTTTTACATCATACGTGAGCCAGAAATAGGTAGTATCATATTCCAGGCAATAACAACCGGTCGGAGCCGGCACGAAATCAATGATTGTTCCCGGTACGGCAATTGTATATCCATAGCGCTTCGAAGGATAATCAATTACGCCGGCCGTGGCCGGAAACGGAGACACATACGTGGTGTCAAAACGGGAACATCCTCCACTGTAATAAATCTTTGCATTACTGATATCGCCCAGATCGGTGGTGCCATTCGTATTCATCAAGATGGAATCGAGCTTGCAGGCGGTAGTGAGCGCGGGCGTTGTTGCGTCAATATAACCGCATCCGCTGGTACCGGATATTACACAACGAATTCCCACCACCATCTGGTTTACACCTCCGGCAGTAGCACTGACATTTTGCTGGAACAGATTCATATGCACGTCTGAAGCAAGAGTAGCAGAAGGCCAGGTATTGGTCTGCACCTGATCGATATAAATATTATTACCATCCCCGCATATACCGGAGAAGATGAAATAATATCGTTTGCCATTGTACGTGGCGGCCGGCAGTGAATACGAATACTGGTTCCAGGTATTGGCCGCCGCAAAAGGGGCACCATTATAACGGCGAAGGATATCCGTCGTTCCTAACGTATTGGTCAGTAGGGTGGCACCATTGATATCAGGCACCGTATTGATGTACACCCGCACTCTATCGTTGTTCGCCAGAAATCCGTTATCCCGGTACATGTAGAAGCTGAACGTAGGGTTGTTTCCACCATTATTACTGAAATCAAACGGCTTGGTAACCATCAACACGGTGTCATTAAGATTCGCGCTGAATGAATTAAACATCATTACGTTTGAACCACCTCCGGGACTTGCAATACAGGCAGGATTGGTTGTTAGTGCTACGTTCTGCAGTGTAAACGCACCATTTACAAGTGTGGTAGTGCGCAATGTTCGCCATCCGGGAGCAGGAAAAATACCGGAGCTTTCAAAGGATTCGTTTTGTAAGACAGCTTGTGCTGGCAAGGAGCCGTTCAGCAGTACCAGTAAAAGACAGGTTAAGAGCAGGGATCTCTTCATAGTTTAGGTTTAATGTTCAACAGGATTGCCGGTCTGCAATGCTCTCACAGTACCGGCAGTTGTTAAAAGTAAAGGGACCTCTAAGCTATGGATCTCAACGAAACAACCAAATGTTTTAACCTAAATTCAACATGAACACAGCCAACGTAAAAAATAAAGGGTGACTCCATCCGGAATCACCCTTTTGAACAACAGAGGTGGTGGTTATTCGTTCTTTATCAGCTGGCGGGTTATTTTAGTTTCACCCATCTCTATAACGATCTGGTAATTACCTGGAGCCAGAGCAGTGGTTTCCAGATGATAGCGGTGTATTCCAACCGGCAGCATACTTCCGGTCACAATATCATTCACCACAGCGCCTTTCTGATCGTACAACACAATTCTCACCGGCAGCTCTTCACTCAATACAAATGATAGTTCGGATTGGTCACGACAAGGGTTTGGCCAGAGGTTAAGCTGCCTATCTTCTTCCGCAGAGTTCTTGGCTGTTGTAGCAGCTGATCCGTCTTCAGAAGCAGACGCATCCGGATCATGCTCCGGAACAGAAATCCGATACGTCGTATAAGAACAGGGATCAATTACTGCGGCAAAATAGTTGGAGTTGTAAGATGAACCGGTAAACCCTGTACGCAAATCAATGTAGTTGGTGGAGCGGAATACGATGTTCGAAAATGAAGGTGTTGCACCTGTTGAACATCCGGTTCCGGTGGCGGTCACCACGGAATTGATACCTGACGATGTACCTCCTACAACGGTACTGCCACAAGTTATCGTATAGTTGAATTGAGGAAGAGAATTACCAACACCAACTGCATACCAGGCAGCACCTGTCTGAATTGCCTGATTACTGCAGGATCCGTACAGATCAACAGCAGAACGTATGGCCCCTTCTCTGGCGTCGATGTACTGTGATCCGCTCCCGAGATAAAAGGTCAGGTTCCGGTAGGCGATAGCACGTGCAGCAGTGAGACCTATTCCGCTTACTGAAAATGCTTGTCCGTTATCGTTTGTTCCTGTTCCACCCATACTAAGCAGATAGAACCAGTAATTCATAACGCCACTGTTCGTATGTACACCTCCTGCATCACCGGATCCTGAGTACCAGTTAGTACCCAGATACGTGTCAGGATCACTGTACAATCCGGGGTTTGCCAGGCTGCGGATAGCACCGTTGGTACGATCATCACCGATCAGCCAGTCGTTGGTGCCAAGGGAATAGCTTTCAATGACCTCTCCGAATATATCACTGAAGCTTTCGTTCAGTGCACCTGATTCGTAACTATATGTTAGTGCCGCTGTAGCTCCGGTTACCGCATGCGTATACTCGTGTGCAATAACATCCAGCGGACACCATGAATTAGCCAGTGTGCCCGAACTGCCTAAACCGACTTTCATCGTTCCACCGGTAAATGACATGGAAGCATTATCGGTATAGTCAACACCATTACTGTTAAAAACAGCGTTGATATAGGCGGTTACATCCCCGTTTGCATTGTCATAAGAGGATCGTCCATGTATATTGAGGAAATAAGAATAGGCGCGACGGATCTCCCAATTCACAGTACCGGCAAACCGCTCATTGTTCGTGGCCCAGGTATTGGTAGAATTGAAGATGTCGACCGGGCTGGCCGTTGATGTGGTACTGCCCCAGTCTTTCACGATCCATCCTGCAGTCTGACAATCATCCTGCATATAATACCAGTTTAAGACAGGAAGTAAATAGGTATAGATCGTGCGGGTGCCATTGAAGACGGTGCTGACCGTTGTAGTGTTACAATTCGATTCAAGTGCAACTACAGCTAGAACCTCTCCGGTAGCTGCATCAATATAATAACGTTCGGCTTTGTGAGGAGAAGCTGCGTGAAGATCCATGGTCCAGGCGAGGCGAAAGGCTTCCGGATTCCAGTTTTTCATTTCACGTCCGTTAAACCATACCAACTCAGGTTTGGGTGCATAACTGGCGTCAGGTTTTCCGGTGTGTTCCCGGATTTCTTTTTCCCATTTCTCCGATTCCCAGCACCAGGCGGTGGCGCCCATGGCCTGCATAGCCTTTTGCTGCGCGGCCTCAGCAGTGAGCGAAACCGTTCCGGGTTGTTTCAGTCCTGTAACCATCTTGCCATTCGCAGCATACGTATGGTTGGAAGCATTCACGTGAACCATAAATTCACCAGCCTCCACTTTGAACCCATAGGCATATTGCTGATAACGGTAATGGCTATACCCTAACTCGTCATCCAATACCTGTTTAACCCGCATTTCGTCGTTTGAAGTAAGACGGAAATAGGTGGAATAATCAATAAACAATGTTGACGGAGATAGTTCCACGTCATCACGGAAGTCGATCCATTCAGGACTGCTTCCGGCTTTGGCAATTAGGTCCATCCGGGGATCCAGCGCGCGCTCATTCGACTGCGCTTCTGCCCTCAGGATACCCGCTATAGCCAGTATCAGGAAGAGAAGATGTCTGTTCTTTTTCATGTTTCTGCATTTTAAAGGTTAATCACAAACAGGAAAAGATCAGTTTTTCTCAAGGGATTGAACACGGTTGTTCAGTTTCTCGTTTTCCTTTTTAAGCTCGATGATGTACAGGGTAAGCTCTTCTATCTTCTCCATCATCACTTTTTGCATTTCACCTACGGCAATGCCGTTTTCTTCAACTTCACAGGCAGAGGGAACACCCGGCAAGTGTTTTTCTGTTTTGATATGTTGTTCGAGTTCGTCAATTGATTTCAGATTGTAATCATCTGCAAAAACATAATCCGGCCATGCAGAAGTGTTCTGAACCCGTAATTCTGTACACATGATTTTTCCGGCTACACTCAGCAGATAACCGGTAGCGCCTGTTGCTGAACCGATACGAAGTTCTGTCATATATGATTTCGTATTGAAATACCCGCCCCAGTTCTCAGTACCTCCGGAAGCAGCGCCATAGACACCAACACGTGTTCCGGCCGTACCGGATGCACTTCCATAAACACCGTAGGCAAAACCAGTATAAGTGGAGGCATCACCAACACCACGCAATCCCATATAACCACCGGTTCCATAAACTCCAATACCATATCCGGGGTTGGAAATGGAGGTGGCATCGATACCTCTGACATCAGAAGTTCCGGTATAATTGGTAGCTACTTTCAGCGTTGGTGAAGTTATGGTAGAATTTCCAAGTACTTCCAGACGTGATGATGTTGTTGCAGGTTGACCAATACGAACATCTCCGTCATTTTCAACCACCATTCGCTCTCCGCTGTTGTAAATGGCGAAATCACTATTACTCTGTTTGAAATATGTCCAGCAGGAGGTGACTCCGTTAACCGCATAGCCGTAAAAAGGTAGTCCACCGCTGGCAGCTATCGAATTGACTGATATCCCGCCATAGCTTCCATTGGTATCTGCAACTACAAATTGTGCAGCACCAATAGCTGACGTTGCGTTCAAACCTAAAAACGTTCCTGAAGAATACAGGTTGCCGGTAACTAGCGCTGATCCGTTCCAGCGTGGAATATAACCAGTGGTATTGCTGCCCACTTGAGGGTCTGTTTCAGAAGTGAGATACCCCGCTAACGCATGGTTACCCCAGCTGTAGGCGCTGTTCCAGTCGTTCGATGTGCCGCCGGTAGCAGTAATAACACCGTTCACGTGAAACTTGGAAGATGGTGTGATGGTGCCAACGCCGATATCACCATTTGTTTTAATATACATCCGGACCTGATTATTCGTTTTAATTTTCAAAACTTTCGAATCCGTTGTTCCGATAAAATTTGTCGCTGGATCTGTTCCTGCATTTCCGGTAAGAGACCAGTTCTGTGCTTTCACTGTCTGGCAAAATGACAATGAGCCAAGCGCCAGCAAGGAGATCAATAATTTTTTCATGGTTGTTGATTATTTTAGGTGATGCAATGTTAGATACCCGATGCATACCTATCAATCCCCTATCGGGGGGATTTATTTCTGTGATAAAAATCAGTTGTAACAGTTGTAGAGAAATATCACACGGTTGGCTGAATGGACAAAAAAAATTGTTGTTGACACCTGTGAAAAATTATTCCACGTATTATAAATATTGATGTGCTCCAGGTGCACACCTACGCTGGCAGGGGTTGATATAAAAAGAGTACTTTCTCTGAAACTTAATCAAGTAACATCGTTCCCGAAAAATCATCTACCCTCCATATATAGGAACCGGAGCGGAGGCCAATGGCATTCAGATGATATTCGTTGGCACCCTGCAGATGTGTTTCGAGCACCAAACGTCCATCGAGATCATAGAGCCGGAAAAATGCAGAGGAGACCATCTCTGCAGGCATGCGCAATACAAAAGAGCCTTTGTTAGGATTCGGAAACAACAGTGGTTGTGTAAGTGTAGCAATTGGTTCGGCAGGAAGTGCCACGGGAAACGTGAAAATATCTTCAAAGTTCCGGGCATAGGTATAGGTCCCGCTGCAGCTATTCTTCGCATCCCAGTTGATACTCCAGGTCATCATGCCGCCAATGTTCGGATATCCACTACCGTTAGTAAGGGTATAGTTACCTGGCCGCGGTCCTTTCCCCAGCAGATAATTCATCGCGGACGATACCGTTGCGGTATCCGTATATCCCGATCCGGCGGCCTGGGTACATGCCGGTAATCCGATTGCGACTTTCTCCGGAGGATAACCCGCAAAAAATCCGCCCTGCGTCTGAAATCCCACAATCATGGCTTCTGTCATGGCTACTATAAAATCGGCTGTTCCCTGCGTGTAAACATTTCCGTCGATGCCATACATGGTTCCGCTGTTGTAGAGTTGCACGTGGATCAGATCGGTTGAATCGCGTAAGGCATCCAGCAATGGTAGATAGGCACCCCAGATCCCCCCGTAAGCCGATTGTCCGCCTTGTACGAAGGCAGTTTCAGGCGCAAAGGTCAGCAGCAGTTTTCTTCCTTTGGCAGCGCGGTAATTGCCCATGATGCTTTGCAGGGCATCCCGCATCCGAATCAATGATGCATCAACAGGACTGGCAATAGTTCCTCCGGTGATGGCCACTGAGCTTCCTTCCAGATCAATATCGATCCCATCGAAATTATAATTGAGTAGTACGCGGGTCATGGAGTTGATGAAACTGTCGCGCTCCATAGTACTGCTGAGGGTGATAGGGGCTGTTGCACCACCCACGCTCAACAGGATCTTCTTACCCACCGCCTGATGCGCCTGCATCTGGTTCATAAAAACAGTTGGTGAAACCTGGTCAGGAACAAAATCCATCCGGTAATCCGTTCCGTTAACAGGCAATGCAAATGCCACATCGATCACATTGTACCGGGAGTCGATTTGATTCAATTGTACATATGGCGTGCTGACTGACGACCAGTTCTGAAAATAGCCTACCAATGTCGGTGTTGGCATCTGAGCCTGTAGGGCTGTAGAAAGGATCAACAGGAATACGATACGAACAAGGTGTCCCATATCGTCAAAGGTAAACAGAGCAACCGCCTTATTTATCTCTTATTTGGCCAGTTACCCAAAGGGGGGTGTTAATAACCGGCGTGCCGGAGTGGAGAGCTCCCGTGTTCCCGTCAAAGAACAATCAGCTTGCCCGAGGACTGATTAACAGACCAGGTATACACACCTTGCGGTAGATGATTCACATAGAAACCATATCTGCTCATGCCCTCCAGCGATGTTTCACGTATCACTCGGCCAGCGATATCGGTCATGCGAAAGATGGTTCCCGCAGTACCCGGAGCCGGAAGCAGTACAGTAACCAGCTCTGAAGCGGGGTTCGGATATACGCTAACGTTAGTAGCACCGGTGTTTGTTGTTTCGGAAATTCCGGTAACAGCTGTCCCTTCAAAAAACTCGGCAGAAACGCCGTTGTTACCCAGACTATCTGCAATTACGGTACAGATTAAGGACGGTTGTTGTGTTCGCAGCCAATAATAACTGGTGGTTTGAGAGGCGGTTGAACTGACCGGAATGTAAAATCCCAGACCGAGTACATCGGTCAATAAACTATCGTACGTGGTTTGCACATTCTTTACACGAAGTGTATTGGGATAGGTAGCATTCGGCAGTGTGAGTGATCCCCACCCATCGCCATTATAGGTCTGGTTTACGCGGTGAATCAGGCGGAAATACGGAAGTGCAGTATCAACATCAACCACAAACCGGTAATAACTGTTTTGCGTGCTTCCGTAGGTAAATGGAACAGGCAGGTACTGGTTAGCCGGATTGAACACAACTTTATTCACTCCAAACGGTGCTGATACTCCATAATAGCGGACCCCATTCAGATAATAACCACCCGAATTGGAGGTAGAATACACATACACACTATCAGTTGGGCTATGTGAGGCCAGATTAGCTGTTGGGAAGTCGGCTGTATAAGGTGTGGAGGAAGCTGTTGTCCAGCCTACGGTATCGGTATCGTCCTGTGTTAACAGAGATGCAAAATTCCAGGCAGTGGAGGCTCCGCCAGCCGGAACGGGGATGGTAAAGGAGGTATCTACACTGTTCACGTATCCAAGTCCCGCATAGGGCAGCTGTGCTATGGTAATGGTAATCTGTGCCTGCAGCGATGCGCCCAGCAGGAGCAAGCTAAACAGTAAACCTGTTTTTTTCATTTCTTCTTATTATTTGTCTTTTCTGAAGATATACATCAGCGAAGAGTTTTTCTCAATATCCGATTTTCCCTTCGATGTAGTCTGTAATCCGGTGAAGAATGCCGTTACCGGATTCATTCCGCCATTTTTGTACTTGCCACTCAGCAGTGCTATGTAGAAAGGATCCAGAAATAACGGTTTGATGGATTCCGATTTAAATCCCGCTTGCTCCATCAATTTCAGCATTGGTTTTTTGCTGAAGTGATAGAGATGTCGGGGCACATCGTACGCCGCCCAGTAGGGTCCATACTTTTCTGCATCCCAGGAAGTCCGGTTGGGAACCGCAATAATCAACACACCTTGACTGCTCAGCACCCTGTAAAGATGCGCAACCGTTTCCTGAAGATTATGAACATGTTCCAATACATGCCACAGTGTTACCGCTCCAAATTGTCCGTCAGGCAATGATTTCAGATGAGACGGGTCCTCCACGTTAAGTCCATGGTTCTGAATGGCCTGCTGTCGGGCTCCGGTATCCGGCTCCAGTCCGGCACAAACCCATCCCGCCTGCCGCGCAGCGGATAAAAACTCACCCGTTCCACAACCATAGTCCAACAAAGTGCGGGGAGAAGGGTTGTGCTCTTCTACCACCTTTAGTTTACCGGCTATCGCCCGCTTTCGGGCAATCTGGTAAACCTTGTTCATGATTCCAGAACTCGAATTGGTATGACTGATGTATTCGTCCGATTGGTAATAGCGGCCAATTTCAGCCGGCGAGGGACGCGGATTCGTAAATACGAAACTGCAGGCCGAACATTCTACCAGCTTGAACTTCTCATGCGAGACGGTAAAATCTTCACACTCCAGAAAAGAGGTGAAAACACTACCGGTGCAAACCGGACACTGATTCAGAATTTCAGGCATTTCGTATATGCGTTAACGTTAGAAGTTTTCAGAGTATAAAAGTAGTAATTTTCGGTGGATATTTTGTGTTTTCCTTATGATTTTTATCTGATGATTCCGGCTTCTTCCGCCCCAGTACTCCTTAAATATACTATACCGCACGTTACTCCTGATCTTGCACTACTTCAAGCACATCAAACGCCTCCAAATCCACCTCAATTCCCCTGTTATCAGCCTTTCTACCCTTTCCAAACCAGCTTTTTTCGTCCGAAATCGGGGTTTCTTTCGCCAAGATGTTACCATATCTGGGACTCATCATTTCCATCAGGTGCTCGAGTGTTTCAGAGTGAAGCAGTAGTTTTTCCACTTATATTATGTTAAGGTGTTCGAGTGTTTTGCGGCAGGAAAACAGGTTTTTCCTGCCGCAAAATGTACCGAGAACACCGTCCCATTACAATGCATGGTATTCGGATATGCCCTAACTGGAATACAGTATTTTCCAGTTAGAGAACGTAATGAGAAAACCGCCCAGTTTGATGCTTCGCCATCCGCTCGATCATATCCCCGGACCTCACATTTTGTAATATTCACCCCATCCGACACTTTTCTAACGGTACCATTTTAATGCAATTCTGGTCGATTTTTCACTCTGAAACCGCTTGAAATGCCCAACTTCTGCAGGTATTATCTATCCTGTTTCTCTCTACTACCAGTGACTGACTATTGATTTAAGTTAATCGCGTATTTAAAGGAGAAATATCGAGGTTCCCTGCTTTGATATTTACAAAGAACATCACGCTTGCGTCTTCCTAATCTCCTCGGGTATCAGATAGAGGTAAACTAACGTTTATCTCAATTTAATGGATCGAGTATACCGCTTGACTACAAAGCCCTGTTATTGGTTCGCTGGCTTTTCAGGTATTCCGTCCAATGTGTCAATTTCAATCCATCCGACACTTTTCTAACGGTCTAGGTTTCACGTGGAACACACTGGGATTAACGGCCCAAATAAACCATCAGAATAGATATATCGGCGGGATTTATACCGGATATCCGTGACGCTTGTCCAAGGGTCGCCGGACGAATTTCAGTCAGCTTCTGCCTTGCCTCGGCACTCAAACTGGGAACCAGGGCGTAGTCTATTTTATCGTAGATCGGTACATCCTCCAGGCGCTTCATCTTTTCAGCAAGCTCAATCTCCTTCTCCAAATAACCTTCGTACTTCAGATTGATCTCCACTTGCTCAAGCGTTTCCCAGTCGGCCGTGACTTCAGTAATGAGCGTATGCACGGATGATATATTCTCCATCATACTTTTTAATGAAACCTGCGGTCGGGTTAGAATATTAGCAATTCTCAATTTTTGGCGAATCGGATCAGTCGATATTGATTCTAACCATGAATTCGTCTCCTCAGGTGAAATTGACGTTTCGCGCAGCTTTTTCATAACTAATTGATAATCAGACACTTTACGATTTACGGTATTATACCGTTCTTCACTCGCTAAACCAATTTCGTATCCAAGTGGTGTTAATCTGACATCTGCATTATCTTGACGTAATAATGTTCGGAACTCTGCGCGGCTTGTAAACATACGATAGGGCTCATCAGTACCCTTCGTAATCAAATCATCAATCAGAACTCCAATATAGGCATCGGCTCGATTCAATACCACCGGCGGCAAATTGTTGACTTTTCGATGAGCATTTATTCCAGCCATGAGACCCTGGCAAGCGGCTTCTTCATATCCGGTCGTTCCGTTGATTTGGCCGGCAAAATAAAGTCCCTCCACCAACTTGGTTTCAAGGGTATGGTTGAGTTGGATGGGTGGGAAATAATCGTACTCGATGGCATAGCCCGGACGAAACATTTTGCAATTCTCAAATCCGGGAATTAATCTCAGCGCCCGGTATTGTACATCCTCAGGTAGGGAAGAGCTAAACCCGTTTACATAAATCTCAACTGTATCCCAACCTTCCGGCTCAACAAAAAGCTGGTGCCGGTCGCGGTCCGAAAACCGGTTAATCTTGTCTTCAATACTCGGGCAATACCGTGGGCCCAACCCCTGAATTCTTCCATTGAACATGGGCGATTTCTTAAAACCTGACCGTAAAATGTCATGCACCTGTTCATTGGTATAAGTGATATGGCAAGGTCGCTGCTTGACCATTTTTGGGGTATCAGTAAAACTGAACTTACCTGGATCCGAATCACCTTCCTGAATTTCCATTTTAGAATAATCCAGAGATCGCCCGTCAATTCGTGGGGGCGTTCCCGTCTTCATACGACCGCTCTGAAAGCCGATCTGTACTAATTGCTCGGTAATACCTGTCGCTGCCTTTTCGCCCGTCCTACCGCCACCAAATTGCTTTTCGCCGATATGAATAATGCCATTCAGAAAAGTGCCGTTTGTTAAGACCACAGACTTTGCCTTGAATGTGATCCCCATAGGGGTAGTTACACCTGTCACCCGGCACCCTTCAAGTGTGATTCCATTCACCATATCCTGCCAGAAGTCCACATTGGGGGTCTGCTCAAGCATCTTCCGCCACTCAGCTGCAAACAACATTCGATCATTTTGAGTCCTGGGACTCCACATTGCAGGCCCTTTAGACCTATTCAACATTCTAAATTGGATCGCGCTACGGTCACTGACAATGCCAGAATAGCCCCCAAGAGCGTCAATTTCTCTCACAATTTGACCCTTTGCGATACCTCCCATGGCGGGATTACAGCTCATCTGAGCAATTGTCTGCATATTCATGGTGATTAAAAGCACCTTTGAGCCCATATTGGCTGCAGCAGCGGCAGCTTCACAACCTGCGTGACCGGCCCCAACCACAATTACATCATACTCCGGATAGATCATAGTTCCACGTGAAACGTTATATTGATTTAATGATATTAACACACTGTGTATATCTATCAAATATACTGTGCATCAATCCTTTATAAATGAATAATAACAAGAAACCAACCAAGTTTTAAACATAGAAATGTGGATGGTGAAGGGGGAGAGATGGAGTGCAGAAAACAACAATGAGATGCTCAAAAGGCTAATTCCGGTCTTCTCGATACGATCCAGACGAAACAAACCTTGTTTGTTTGTCAGGATCACTCGAAGACCTTATGATCATAACATCAAGTATCTAAAAATGAATAAGATAATGGACTAAAAATAAACCAATTCCAGTAATCTGAATTGAAAATGTCGAATAGACTAAATGGCTAATGAAAACGGTTTTCGAGTGTACATGAATCGAGTACAATGAATGTCGAAGGTGTTCAAGTGTCCATGAATCGAGTACAACGAATGTCGAAGGTGTTCGAGTGATCATGAATCGAGTACAACGAATGTCGAAGGTGTTCGAGTGATCATGAATTGAAAACAGTGTTTTCAATTCATGATCGTATCGAGAACACCACTATCGACAATGTTACTCATCCTTTCGAAACACCTTCAACGCCAATACCGGCAATGCATCCTTTATACCATATATTAAAGCCTGCTTTTTAACCTGACTCCATTTCTTAACTTGTTTCTCTCTGTAAAATGCAGAAGAAACATGAGCATATTCCTCATAATAAACCAACTTAACAGGTAAACGTTTGCTTGTATAATTAGCCCCTTCACCTAACTGGTGTTGCAATATTCTTCTCTTTAAATCAACTGTGCTTCCGGTATAATAAGTGCCGTCGCAGCATTCAAGAATGTACATGTATCCATGCATAAATTAAGCATATTAAAGTTCCACGTGAAAAATGATGTTGAGACGAAAGTAGAAACTTATTCGAAATGGCGCCGGTCTTCTCGAAACAATAACAACGGTCTTCTCGATACGATCCAGACGAAACAAACCTTGTTTGTTTGTCAGGATCACTCGAAGACCTAATGATCATAACATCAAGTATCTAAAAATGAATAAGATAACGGACTAAAAATGAACCAATTCCAATAATCTTAATTGAAAACGTCGAATAGAATAAACGCCTAATGAAAGCGGTGTTCGAGTGTCCATGGAACGAAAACCACAAATGTCGAAGGTGTTCGAGTGTCCATAATAATGAAAACATGGTTTTCATTATTATGGACGTATCGAGAACACCGACACAATTCTAAAACCTCCGTTTTCCGAGATAAAAATCTTCTTTTGAGGTCATCTTCTTCTTTGAGGCCGGATTCTTATCTCCGTAACCACATAGATGAAGCAAACCGTGAACCATGACACGATGAAGTTCGTCTTTCAATGAAATACCTAACGTCTTCGCATTGTCGCGAACCCGGTCAAGACTAATGTACAACTCGCCATTGATGACCTTTTTCGTGGTACCCTGATCAAAAGTGATGATGTCTGTATATGTCTTGTGTTGCAAATACTGAACATTCATCTTATACAGAAACTCGTCACTGCAAAGAATGATATCGAGTTCTTCAATGGATTTACCTTCCGTCTTTGCAACCGACTCCAGCCAATTGCGCAAATCAATCCGGGACCGTAACTGATAGGTGAGGTCCGAGGTGAAAAAAGAAATCATAGGGATCAGGCGATGTGTCCGCCGGTCTTAAAATAAAGCTCCACCACGCGACCATTCTCCGAAAAGATAATCTGATCAGCCAGATGTTTCATGAGAAACACGCCACGGCCGGTGGGCTTTTCCAAATTAACCGGATCGGTAGGATCGGGTAGGTTGAGGTAGTCGAAACCGGGACCTTCATCGGTAATCGTAAAGGCAATCTGCTCGCCATCTACTTCGTATGAAATATTCACCTTCTTGTCCGGGTCGAATTTATTACCATGTTGCATGGCGTTGTTAACGGCTTCGGTTACCGCTACCAACATATTTCCATAACACTCTTCATGCACATTGTATTCCGTCTTTATATCGTCGATGAGTTTCTCCACCAGGTTGATACTTTCCGGCTGTGAGGCAATTTGCATAGCTGAGGTCTGCTTTTCAGTGTTCATGTGGATCATGAGTCAGAAACTTTCTGAGTTCCCGTACCTGACATCACAAATATACGACGTCATGATACCTTCAAGGATACGAAACTACAAAGTTCTGCCCGCTTCACCCAACCCATAATATAAACTTACTAACTATGAAGCGTTGATAGGATGATGGCCTAATTCGACAGGTTCTGGAAATAGGAGTTAACCAGATTCTTGTAAAAAGTGGTGAATCCCGGAGGTACCGTTTTCAGCAATTCCGTTTCCCGCATCTTCATTTTCTTGAAATCTTCAAATTGTCCGGGTGCTTTATAGATATCTCTGGCTTCGTTGGATTCGCGGCGCTGCTCTTGTTCCCGCTCCCGCTCAGCTTTTTCAGATTCCAGCAGACGGGTAAGGATGTCTTGTTGACGCTTCAGGGTGAGCTCTGTAATACGCTTGTTAACGATGTCTTTCTCGTTTTGCTCCATCTGTTCGGCAATCTTGCCTAAATCACCCAGCTTTCCTTGTGCGTCTTTGTTTTCCTGCTGATTGAGCTGATTCAGAGCATTCCGGAGGGCTTCCTGCTGTGCCGCCATTCTGGCCAGCTCTTCACTGAATCCCGGCATACCTTGTCCGGGTTTCTTGCCTTCTTTCATGCCCTTTTCCATCTTCTCTTTCATGTCCTTGAGCTGCTGGCTGAGCTTTTCCTGCATCTTTTTAATGTCGCCGGCACTCGGACCACTTTTCGGCTTGCCTTGTCCGGGTTTGGGTTTTCCCTGACCCGGCTTTTTACAGTTGGAATTACTGGGCATATCCTGCGCCATCTGCTGCTGGGCCTGATCCAGACTTTCGCTGAGCATGAGCGCGAGATTGTTTACGGCGGTCAGAATGTATTGCTGATTCCCCCGGGCCTGTGGAACCTGACGGTCCTGAAGGTTTAAAAGCGCTTTTTCGGTGTAGTCGTTAATGTCCGTGATCTGTTCGTTGATCATGGAGCTGATCTGGATAACACGCTTACTGAGGGCCAGCAGCGAGTCTTCGATGATCTTCGCATCATCTTTTAACTTCCGTTGCTCCTGGGCCATCTTCAGGTAACGTGGATTATTAACATCCACACTCTTGATGTCTTCCATCAGCTTTTCCTGATCGAAACTGAAACGTAACAGGTTTTCAAGCAATGCACGCATAGCCTGCATATCTTCTTCCTGTTGTTCTTTTTCCTGTTGTTGTTGCTGCTGCTTGATCTTTGCACTCAGGTCTTTCATCTTCTGCGCCGCCTGCTTTTGCTTTTTCATGGCGTCTTTCTTCTTGCCCTGACCTAACTGCTGATCGGATTGCTGCATATCGTCCTCGATCGATTCCTGCTCCTGATTAAAGTCTTTCAGGTCTTCAGCATATTCGAGTTCTTCGTTCTTCTTTTCGATATCATCCAGCTGCTTTTGTAAATCGTCGAACTCTTTGTTGAGTTCTTTCTGTTCTTCCTGCAGCTTGTCACTTTTACTGTCTTTCTGCTCTGATTTATCAGCCAGCTTTTCCTGATCGTCGGCGAGTTTCTCGAGGTTCTCAGCTGTCTCTTTCATCTTTTGCTCGAGCTCCATCTGCTTGAATAGTTCGAGCGTACGATCGAGTTGCTTTTCGAGGTCTTTGTTGTCGAGCTTCATCTGATTCATCATCTCCTGAAGCTTTTGTTTATCTACCTGCGCCATCATCTTCTCGAGCTCTTCCATCATCTTTTTCATCTCGGGCGACATGAGTTGATTGAAGAGTTCTTCCAGCTGCTTTTGTTTCTGCGCCAGCTCGGGATCGGTATTGCGGAGTTCGTTTTGCTGCTGCGTATTCTGCTGCTGCTGTTTGGTAATTTCTTCTACTTGTTTCTCGAGTTCTTTCTGTTGCTTGAGAATCTCGTTAACCTTTTTCTTGTCTTCGTAGTCGAGGTTCTTTTTGTTAAGCAGGTCTTTGTTAAGGGCGTTGAGATCTTTCTGCAGTTCTTTGGCTTTGCGGATGCTTTCGCTGAGATCGTCTTTCAGCGCCTTGTTGCGTTCGTCGTTTTCTTTGGCGAGTTCCTGCAGACTCGGAGCCTTGTACACAGCAGAAACGGATCGTGCGCTTTTCGCTCCGGTTACACCGTCATTATCCCACACTTCAAAATAGTATTCAATTTCATCACCGGCTTTGAGTGCAATGGTGGCCAGATCCCAGAAATGGAAGAACTGATCCTGTGTTACGCCTTTGTTGAAGGGGAGTCCGGCTGCAATCACTTCTTCATTCACATCCTGTCCTTCCCGTTTGAGGAAACGGTAACGGAACTGGAGTTTACTTAAACCATAATCATCCTGAATAATCCCTCTGAAATACACACGTTGATAGGAAGCAGAATCTCTCTGCTCTTCAACCTGAATGGAAGGATACTGATCGGGAGTAACATTGATGGTATAGGCTACTGAATCTTTCGACTTCAAAAACTGATTACCGGTACTGATCGCATATCCTCCATTGTTCATCAGTCTGCGACGGATACTGAACCGGTTATCTTCTGCATCTTTCAACACATAGGTGCTGTCGCTGAAACGGATTTTCAGTTCACTGGTATTTTTTGTGCCAATGTTCCACGTAGCTTTTGTTCCAGCAGGTACCAATAAATCGCCGGTGTTACGGATCACTTCCTGCTTGCGGCCGAGATAGGCGGGATAATCGAGGGTGACACTGAAATCAACCAGTACAGGATTCGGAACAGCATTCAGGGTATAATCGTCGGAGTAAAAACCATCGGCCATCAGGCGGAATTCGGTATTGCCCTGTACATTGCGGAACGTGTAGTGGAAGGTGGTGAGATTTTCTTTCTCGAGGCGGAAGGTGTTCTTGCCGATTTCCACATACACCTCTGCTGGAATTTCCTTCCCTTCCATTTTTACGTCGATGGTATAATCGTCGTACTGGATCACCTGAAGTTGATCGGCTTTGTTAAGAACGAAACTGAAAGGGGCGGGCTTCGAGAAGGTTTTACTATGCTGGAGTAATCGTTTTGTAGAATCGGTGATCAGACTGGGAGCAGAGAAGAGAATGACGATGAACGCCAGCAGCGGGAAGGCCGCCCAGGGGAGATATTTGCGGTTATTCCGCAGATCGATAGCTGACGTAAAAGGGATCGGACGAAGCTCGGCGCTTTTCTGATTGATGGAGGCGTAGATGAGGTCAAGATGATCGGTTTCGGAAGATGCCTGCTCGTGGAGCTGCAGGGTGTTGAGGAGTTTATCCTTGATCGGAGTGAAATGATCACCTACAATCCGTGCCGCTTCTGTATGGGAGATGGTTTTACCGAGTTTGTAGAGTTTAAAGAGGGGAGTGAGTACCAGTTTCCAGAGGACGATGGCCGTAGAGGTGATGTACACATAAAACAGAACAGAACGTACGGCAGGACTAAACCAGGCATACGACTCCAGTAAAGTAACAGCCAGATAGAAACCCAATAAGAGGGCAAAGGCATAAATACCTCCACGAATGAGCTGGTTGGTATAATACTTCCGGATGAAAGCGTCCAGCTTATTCAGCAACTCACGGTAGTTATTCTCGGCGGTGGACATGTTACAAATATAGGGAGGATATAACGGGTATAGGTATAACGGGTGTATAGATGTTAAATTGTACGTAATTCCACAGGTAAAGTTCGGTAATCTCCTCTGTAAATTACCAACGAAAAAGTTAATCCTGCGTTAAGATGAAATCCTTCCCACCACACCCAGCGGCAATACAACACCGGAAGTGGCCTGCAGATAAATCTCTCCGTATTCCGTCTCTGCTTTTCGCTGTGGAAAATGTTCTTCGAGCAGGTTACGGATAATGAGTGAAGAAAATCCAAGCGAGTAGGTATTCAGCACGAGAAATGAATTTTCAGGTTCCAGGATTTCCGATACACCCTTCATCATTTCACTGATCATATCTTCCAGTTTCCAGCTTTCACCATTCGGACCATGACCGTAAGCCGGAGGATCCAGGATGATACCATGGTATTTACGTCCGCGTTTTACTTCACGCTTCACAAAGGTCAATGCATCTTCCACCAGCCAGCGGATTCCATCGAGACCACTCAGCTCCATGTTTTCTTTCGCCCAGGTCACTACTTGTTTGATAGAGTCGAGGTGGGTAATATCGGCACCGGCACTTTTTGCAGCGATGGAAGCACCACCGGTATAAGCAAAGAGATTCAGTACCCGTGGTTGTTCCACGTTTTTCCTTATGGCACGAATCTGCTCATGAATGAATTCCCAGTTGGTAGCCTGCTCGGGAAAAATGCCCACATGTTTAAAGGAGGTGAGACCTAGGCGGAACACCAGTTCATCCTTCGGGTTGAATTTATATTGGATCCGCCATTGATCCGGCATCTCCTTCAGCTTCTGCCAGGTGCCGGCCGAGCTACTCTTCGGAACAAAGCGGACATGGGCTTTTTTCTCCCACTCCTTCACCGTCAATCGTTTCGACCATACCGCCTGGGGTTCGGGGCGAATGGTAATATACTTACCGAAACGCTCAAGTTTCTCAAAATCACCGCAATCGATCAGTTCGTAATCGCTGAATTTTTCAGGCGTTAATAACAGCATTGTGTAAAAGTAACATATTCAATGAAGTGAGAAAATTAACAAAAACACAGGTTGTGCATATTGGGTTAATTATCAAGAATTAACAACCTAAACTGAAAAGCATACACCGATCATTCCGTTTCAAAAAGCAGGATGCTCACAACCCTGTTAACAGCTATGTTAATAACGTAAAAACCTGTTCAAATTTCTGAGGTAATTTTATTTGGAATTGGAAAAACAGCCGGGCTTATTTAAAAGTAACAGTAAACCAAATTCCGGACCCGGTAAAACATGAATCTTTATGCACTTTTTAATTCACCGTTTTCACGGCTGAATGAACAGAAATCGATCAACACCCAACGATATTAACAACTGTGAATAAACCTGAACGATTAGTGTTCTTCAATCATTTACATCGTTCATATCCTGATCTTTTTTGTGAATAAAGTCGGATAACTGTTTCCATCAATAGTTCAGCCGAAAAAGAATACACAGAACTAACAGGCATATATTAACATATATATTATTTAAAAGAGATATATAATTAATACAGGGTTTTAAAAATCACGACCGCTAATTCCCGAAGATAAAAAAGACGGTTTTAAACAGAAAAGCGGTTTTCAAATACATAAAGGCCCCTTGTTGCGGATTTTCCCCATAAAAGTACTTCAGTTTGTTTAATGGCCGGGAAACCCAACCTGCTATTTCGTTACAGATGGCCCTTTCCGCCCATCTCAGCCAGTATTGCCGTTCAAGCTGTGGAACTGGAGCCTCCGGTAGTTGCCATCCTCAGAACGGCTTATAATGATGATGGGGTAACCCGGATCAGATATCAGTCTGACTCTATTCATTCCTGCTTTTCTAACCATATTTCATTTGGTTAGTTTTAATAAATGTTCAGTATTAAAACATTTGTTTGTTTTATTTTGAAACATAGCGTATCTTTGTCCTGTTAAACAGCGAAATATAAATTTACATGAACTTAAAATTGACACAAAAGCAAATAGGTCAGAGGATAACCGAACTTCGTAAAATGAAAGGGTTGTCTCAAGAAGATTTGGCTAAAAGTGTCAAAATTTCCCGACCATCATTGGCTCAAATTGAGTTAGGAAACAGAAGTGTTGATATTCTTGAATTGCAAAAACTATCATTGGTTTTAGGGTTTTCGCTGGACGAATTTATGTCTGAGGATTTCTCTCCCGATAGTTATCGGGAAAGTCAGGATGTTGATGTAAAAGAAGAAAAAAAAGCAAAGAAAGAAGAAGAACGAATTTCAGTCCCAACGTTACAAGTCAATAAGTTTAAAAATGTGTTGTTGTATATACTTGAACGTTGTGCAGGCAAGCCTAATGTTGGCGAAACGGTTCTTTATAAATTACTTTATTTCTCGGACTTCAATTATTATGAATTGTATGAAGAGCATTTAACCGGTGCTAAATACCGCAAATTACCTTATGGTCCGGTTCCACAAAAATTAGATATGATCATTGGTCAAATGATTGATAAAGGCCAGTTGCAGAGGGTAAAAACAGAATATCGCGGCTATCCTCAAACCCGCTATTTGCCCTTAGAAAAAGCGGATTTAACCGAACTGAAGGCAAGTGAAAAAGAGGTCATTGACAGGGTAATAGAACAAATGAGTGATTGGTCTGCTGCTGCAATCAGCAACTATTCACATAAGGATATGCCCTGGCTTGCTTCAAAGGAAGGAGAAGAAATAAATTATGAATTAGCTTTTTATAGAGAGATTCCTTTTTCTGTCAGAAACTATGGAGATGATATTGAAGCACAATGATCTTTGACGAATTAACCGAATATAAAAAGGATTTGAAGCGCCTTTTAAAAAAATACAAGACGCTAAATGACGATTTAGATGTAGTTAAACAAGTGTTAGAAGTTACACCCGATGAACGTCCGCCGTTTAGTTTTCGTATTGATACTTTGGGTTTAGAAACGTGTATCATCAAGGTTAAGAAAATTGCCTGCAGGGCAATAAAAGGCAAAGGCGTAAATTCAGGATTGAGATTAATTTACGCTCACTTTCCTGACGAACAAAAAATTACACTCATCGAATTGTATCATAAAAACGACAAAGAGAGCGAGGAACGACAAAGAATTTTAAAAAACTTTAAATAACAGAGATAATGACCGATGAATAAGCAATTGGAATTTGTGCTAAGCTCACAACCTTTTACAATCATTTTTAATTTCCTTTCCATCCCGTTATCCCCGCCTCACTTCATTTCCCACCCTTATACCTCTTCAGAAACGCATCCCCAATTCTACATTCTGCATTCTTAATTCTGAATTGAATCCGTGCCAGTGGGTATATAAAATGCCAACTCCACGGCATTGAGTCGCCCCGCCTGCCGCCCGACCTTTGTGCCAACATCCAGAAAATCTAACTTCATTATGAAAAAACTTAGCTATGTACTCATGCTGGCACTGCTGGCAGGCGTAACTTCTTGCAAAAAAGACGAAGAAACAACCGACAATGGCGGCGGCGGATCATCTACTCCAACAGTAAACACAACTCCAACGTATAGCGATGCCGATGGCGTATTGGCGGCTGTATATACCAACAACTGGGTCACCATGCCGTTTGTTGGAACCATGAACATGCCGATCGGTACTGCAGTTGCAGCGTTCAGCACTACCACCGGCGGATCTACGTATGTAGATGCGGGTGTTGTTAAATGCGACGACAGCACGCTTACAAAAAATTCAAGCAACACGTATTATTTCAATCCATCTATGTACAATCCGTACGGACTGTCACTCAGTGGAAATGTTAGCTGGGATGTGGTTGGCAACGCGTCTGTTCCTGCTATCAACTACACTACCAGCGGTGTTATTCCTTCTATTGATTCCATCAGCAACGGAACAACCGTAAATAAAAGCGCAGCCTATACACTTAGCGTTGTGGGATCTATCTTCAACTCAGATTCTGTGATCTTCGTAGTGGCCGGTCCAAGTGCTACCCTGATGGTTACACGTCCCGCCGGTACTACTTCTCATACGTTCAGCGCAACTGATATGGGCACCATCGGTTCCGGTTCCGGTATCGTGGAGGTTGTTCCTTACAATTGGGAATCTACTACCATCAGCGGCAAGAAATTCTACTTTGTAAACGAAGCAGCAGCTACTAAACTTGTGACAATTAACTAATCAACCTAACCAGTCACGAAAGAGCCGGGAATTTCCCGGCTTTTTTCGTTTTTAAGCGCGAAACCACCAATTTTTCCCGAAACCTTACATCGATCTTACACGTAGAACGGTCATCTATGAAGATCATACACCTGGTGTTAGGTAAGGCAAATCCGGAACGGATGAACGGGGTGAATAAGGTGGCGCACCATCTTTCCATGAGTCAGCATGAGCTGGGGATGGATGTGGAAATATGGGGTATTACTAAAACGCCGGAAACAGCGGTTTATCCGCGACCTTTTCCGACGATTCTCTATCGCGCACAACCCTTTTACCGCGACCTGGATCCTAAACTCCTGCATGCTTTTTCGAAATTGAAGAAAAACGCGGTCGTGCACATTCACGGTGCGTTTATCTCCGACTTCTATAAGATTTCACGTCTGTTGGTGGATCTTAAAATCCCCTATTTCTATACGCCGCATGGTGCGTTTAACAAAGTGGCGCTGGAGAAGAATAAGTGGGTGAAGAAAGTGTATATCAACCGCTATGAGAAGACGATACTCCGCGATGCAAAAAGAGTTCAGTTTCTCGGTCAAAGCGAGTTTGATCATATCGGCACTATCGTTCGTTTACAGAATAAAGTAGTGGTACCCAACGGACAGGATTTTTCAGAGCTGGAATTTGACAAACATCCCATGCAGCGGAAACATACACCTGTGTATGGTTTTTGCGGTCGTCTTGACACCTATTACAAAGGCCTTGATATGATGCTGGATGGTTTTGCCGCGTACATTAACCAGGGAGGTTCGGGTGAACTCTGGCTGATTGGTGATGGCAGCGATCGTCCGGCTCTGGAAGCGCAATGTAAAAAACTAAAAATAACCGACCGTGTCCATTTCATGGGCGCACGCTACGGAAAAGATAAACTCAACCGCATCGCAAACATGGATGTGTTTTGCCACCCATCGCGCTCTGAAGGTTCGCCCACGGCGGTGCTGGAAGCTGGAGCTCTCGGCTTACCGCTGATTGTAAGTACTGCCACCAACGTGGGTGTACAGGTTGAACAACGCAAATGCGGTATTCACCTCCGGCAGAACAGCGCGCGCAGTATTGCAAAAGCCATGACAGAGTTCGAAGAACTGTATCGTCAGGATAAACATAAAAAGCTGGGTGAAAACGCCCGGGCTATGGTGGCAGAAGAGTTTAACTGGATCGCCATTGCCAAACGAATGATTGATCTGTATGCGGCCTGAACAACAACAACGTCCCGGACTGCTCACGCGTGAGCCGGCAAAAGGATACCGGACCTTCCTGGTGATCCTGCTGGCGCTACGTATCCTTTCCTATTATATGCTGGGTGATTCGGTGGTGGTGGTTCAAACCATCAAAGCCGCACTTCGTATCGCCCTTACCGTTACTGTTGCCATTGCCATCTTCGTGGAGTCGCGGCCAAAGAACCGGTTCTTTGGCCATATCAAAAACCCTCTTCCGGTTTGGTTATATGGCGTGTATCTGACGCTGGGTGCTGCTTCGTTGCTGTGGTCTACCGGTTTTATGTCGAGTGTTCTGCAATGGCTCATGGATGCCGAAGGGTTCGCCTTTGCGGCACTCTACATTGGCTTACTCGGCATGTATAACCGCCGTCACCCCGGAGGTTATTTTGCTTTGCATAAAATCATCGCGCCGGCCGTGCTGCTCAACGGACTCGGATTCTTCATCGGCCTCTACGTAGATCCTGATCACTTTTACCGTCTTACGCACGGAGGTGCAGTTAGTCGTCTGGGTGGATTTATCATCAATCCGAACGAACTGGGCATGCTGCTCGTAGCCGGCATCGCCTGCTTCCTTCCGCTCATTCAGAAAGACGGAAAAATCCGTGTCAGCATTCTCCTGTACATCGGCTTCCTGACCCATCTCCTGCTGCTCACCGGCTCCAGATCGTCGTTCATCGGACTGGTGATGGTACTGGTTGTTTACGCTCTCACCGGACAAAACAAACTGCAGCGTACGATCGTTTTCGGTAGTGCATTGGCGTTAGTACCGCTGGCCGGCTGGTCGTTCTTCGTAAAGCAGGATCAGATTTCAGAGCTCTTCACCCTCACCGGGCGACTTCCCTTCTGGCACGATCTCCTCACGTACAATTTCCCGCAGGAACCCTGGCTGGGATACGGCTACATGCGCATCGACTACGCCGATAAATTTGAGTCCATCAACGCCTACGCCGGCGCCATGACCCACAATACATTTTTACAGGTTTTGCTGGGACTCGGACTCGTGGGTTTACTGCTCGTGCTCGTACAACTCAGTGTTTTCCTCTGGACCCTTCGCCGCGTGGCCGACCGTCAAACCCGCCGCATCGCCTGGCTGCTGCTGATACCGCTTATCGTCAACTCCTTCACCGAGTTCGGCATCTTCGGAGAAACCAACTATGGAATTTTATTTTACCTGATGATTGTTTTTGGTGTATCGGGAGAAACCCTTAGCGAAAGCCGCCGTATAAGGGACACAACCCACCATGAAACCAAGCCCGGTATTTCTTACCGACCTGCTTATACTTCGTGAACTCTTCGCCCCCGGTGAAGACTTTTATCTGATCGATCCCGCAGGACGTGTGAGAGGAGAACGCGAAGACCTTCCGTCGCCACTCCGCAAAGCGTCAGACCACGACGAGCAACCCTCTTTTGTGGCCGATCTCCGCAACGGAGAAATCGTGCTATACAGCTCCTCCTGTGGCGACGAGCGCTGGCTCAGCTTTGACTACATCAACAACCCCGACGGCACCATCCGCTGGTTTTATCCTTCGGCCGGACTCCATGCCGGACACCTCAGCCTTTACAATGCCGTTTCCGTTAAGGCTAAGCTCTACAAAACACTTACCCGTATTGCCTTCAAACTCGGTCAGCACCACCGGCTGGCCTCCGGCACCTTCAGAGTGCAACAAAAGCTGTACGAATCAGTACAAATGAGGTACGGAATCACCTTCCGCGAAGCCGCCTCCTTCTTCACCGGAACCAGAGGCGCCACCCGCAAGCTGGTGATCGAACTGCACGACGAAGAAAGCACAACAGGATTCATCAAAGTACCCCTGACCACAGCGGCGAAAGACCTCACAGAAAACGAATACGAAATGGTCAAATCACTGAATAAATACGACTTCACCACACTGAGTCTGCCGAAAATTTCTCCACGGATCAACGGTCACGCCCGTTTATCCAACGTGAAACCGGCCATCGTCATTCCGGCCGACAGAATCACCAATATCCATCTTGCCGCCACCACCGAACTGGTTGCCATCAGTCACGAAGTAAAGAAAATTGGCGCCACGCCGGTATGGGAAGCCATCGAGAACAACCTCCGTTTTCTGACTAATGAAATCTATTTCATCAACGAACTGAGCCGCGAGAAAACCGCGGATCTCATCGCCCTGCTGAAAGAACTCTACCATCAGATTGACATCCATACCCCGATCGCATTATCTGTATCGCACGGCGACTTCACACCGTGGAATATGTACTGCGACGAACAACGACTGTACGTTTACGACTGGGAAATGGCCCGCAACGGCATTCCCATGTTCTTCGACCTCTTCCATTTCACCTATCAGAGTACTATCCTTCGCCAACGCAGAAATTACCCTGCCGTAAAAAACCAAATTGATCAATGGAGCCAACAACCTATGGCGCAGAAGTTGATACAAACGCACCACGTCAACCTCTCCCTGCACCAACAACTCTACCTGCTGTTCACAGCAAGCCATTACCTGCGTCAATACCTTGGCGAGAGAGAGCTGCTGATGCAAAGTCACTGGATGATCGACGCATGGACAGCTGCCATCCGCGATGGTCTTCACACAGCGAAACACGACAGGAAACAACTATGAACCAACGCGGGCGCTATATCGATTATTTCTTCCGAGAAATTTCCGGACATCGGTATGCACTCCTGAAATTTACACATACTGATGTAGCCGATATTCCCGAAGGCTCCGATATCGATATGGTGATTGCACAGGACGAACGCCGTGCGATCCTTGATATCATCGGAAAAGGTCCGGATATCAGCCGCATTCATCTCTCAAAAAAATCATTCGCCACCTATGTGAGCCTGCTCTTCAACGATGGCTCCTATCTGGAAATTGACCTGCTGTTCCGCTTCGACCGCAAAGGCATCCTCTATCTGAATCCGGAAGAAATCCTGGATCATTCCATCGATCTGCCGGGCGGAATCAAAGCAGCCGCACACCACCATAACTTCGAATACATCCTTCTGTTCTATCTCCTCAACGGCGCTTCTGTTCCGCAACGGTACCGCGATTACTTCGCTACGTTCAGCTTTGAACAGCGTTCGGAGATCTTCCTGCATATCACCGGAAGATACAAGGTGAACATCAATGTGCTGGACGAACTGTATGATGTACAATCCCGGTTTACAAAGAAAATCATTTCGTTTGTTCACAACCGCGCCGAAAACAAACACCTCTTCCTGCTGACTCATAAGATGCGCTATCTGCGCGACGCTATTCACGATGCCATTCACCATAAAGGCATCACCGTTACGTTCAGCGGCGTGGACGGTGCAGGAAAATCAACCATCATTGAAGAAGTAAAACAGTCGCTGCAGAAAAAGTACCGTCAGAAGATCGTGGTATTGCGCCATCGTCCTTCGTTGCTGCCGATCCTTTCTACCTTCAGATATGGCAAAGCAGAAGCAGAGAAGCGCACGCGCGAAAAACTGCCACGCCAGGGTACCAACAAAAGTGGCATCAGCTCATTGATCCGATTCGTGTATTATTACATGGATTACCTGCTTGGCCAGTACTATGTGTATTTCCGCTATACACTGAGAGGATATACGGTGCTCTACGACCGTTATTATTTCGATTTTATCATCGACTCCCGCCGCTCCAACATTGTACTGCCGAAAGGATTTCTGAAGTTCTGCTATACTTTCATCTTCAAACCACAGGTAAACGTATTCCTCTTTGCCCCTGCAGAAGTGATCTACAGCCGTAAACAGGAAATGTCCATTACCGATATCTCCGCGCTGACAACAGAGTACAAAGAACTCTTTGATGAACTCGGAAAAGACAATAAACGCGAACAATATTTAGTCATAAATAATATTAATCTGGATGAAACACTGCGTCGTGTCATGAACGAATGTGTTTCCGCCGCTATTTAAATCTATTTAACAAACCAGATCCACATGATCCGCCAACAACACACCGCGCCGAATACCTCTAACGTAACGGCTCAGTACCGTACACCACTCGTTGACCAGCTCCTCGGCCGTACTACGCTCGAATGGACCACCGACGAAGGGGAAAAAGAAAGCCTGCGCGCCTCACTCCGTTTCACCGATTACGAAGGACATCTTCCTTCCATGTATAGTCTGATGCGGTTACCGTACGTAGTAAAGACCTGGTTCCAGACCCGCAAATCACCCATCCTGCCACAGCCGGTTCCATTTATTGTGCTGGATGCGATAAAATTCCTCGATAAGATTGTTCAGCCGGGCATGACCGTTATTGAAGCAGGTGGGGGTAATTCTACTCTTTGGTTCCTTGAAAAAGGCGCCAAAGTAACCACCTATGAACACAGTGGCGACTGGGCCAAATACATTCAGTGTACCATGCACGGACAGCCGATGCGTTATCATGAAAGCAACAGTCAGATCAAAGTGATGCAGGGCGAAGCGGCGGTTGCCGATATGGAACTGATTCCCGATCACAGCATCGATGTGATTCTGGTGGACTGCATGAACGACTTCACCCGTCGTAACGATTGCATCCGCGTTCTCATGAACAAAGTAAAACCCGGCGGCTGGCTGGTACTCGATAATAGCGATAATCCGGTGAACTGGATTGGCGCCGAATACCTCGAAGGCAAGGAGATGCACCGCTTCAGCGGATTTGCACCCATGGGACTCTTCGTTTGTCAAACTACTTTCTGGAAGATGTAATGTTACTGCGACGACTCGTATTAACACTCGGAAAAAAGAAAAATCCCGCATTCGAACTGGATCCATCCGTGAGCGAAGGGGTCCTGTTCGCCTTTATGACGGATAAGGCGATGGCCTGGCTGCGCGGACTCAAATACTTCCGTGCGCAGCGCGGACTCCTCCTCTTCGCCGGAAAGGGAACCCGCATCTGCGGAACCTCTCAGGCACACTTCGGTAAGGCGGTACAGTTAGGCGATGGCGTACAGATCACCGCCTGGGGAAAAGCAGGATTGTCAATTGGCGATTATTCGTGGATCGGCAGCCATTCATTTCTGAAAGTATCCTTTTCGTTCAACGAACCCGGCAAGTTTATCCGCATCGGACACCATGTCGGTCTCGGTGAATACGCCCATCTCGGCGGTGCCGGCGGACTCACCATCGGCGATGATTGCATCATCGGTCCTTACCTGAGCTGTCATCCCGAAAACCATCGTTTCCTCGACGAGCAACAACTCATCCGTTTACAGGGAACAGAGCGCAAAGGCATCACCATCGGCAGAAACTGCTGGATCGGCGCCAAAGTAACGATCCTTGATGGCGTTACCATCGGCGAAAACTGTGTGATTGCCGCCGGCGCGGTTGTTACGAAAAGCATGCCTGCCAACGCGGTGATCGGCGGTATGCCTGCACGCGTGATCCGCTACAGAGCAACAAATTCAGATAAAGAAACGTTTAGCGGGATGACCGCATGAACCATGGAGAAGAAAGATAACACCGTACTGGTGAGTGCATATGCCGTTAATCCGTATCATGGATCAGAAGACGGTATGGGCTGGAATTTTATTCAGCAGATTGCACGTTTTAATAAAGTGATAGCAGTGACACGCGAAAACACACGCGGTCCCATTGAACGGTACATGGCCGAACATCCCAGCGAGGTGTATGCCAATATTCAGTTCGTATATTTTGATCTGCCGAAATGGGCCCGCTTCTGGAAAAAAGGAAGCCGCGGTGCGTTGCTGTATTATTATCTCTGGCAGATTTTCCTGCCTGGCTTTGTGAGAAAGAAAAAACTCGAATTCGACATTGTGCATAACCTCAACTTTCACAACGACTGGACACCGTCGATGCTGTGGAGGTTGCGCAAACCCTTTGTATGGGGTCCTATTGGCCATCATCCGCGTATTCCGAAAGATTATGTTCTCCATGTTTACGGATGGAAAACCTATGTAATGGAAGAGCTGAAGTGGATGACCAAGAAATATTTCTGGAAAGTAGATCCGCTGTTACGCCAAACCGTATCACATGCGGATACCGTGATTGCCATGAACTCCGGCGTAGAGCGGGTACTTGATGTTGATCATGGAAAAGTACTGCACATGCCCAGCGTGAGCACAGAAGCACCCACCGAGATAAAAGAAGTACGCAAGGGAGAAGGATTTACGGTTCTCTCCTCCGGAAGATTTGTACCGCTCAAAGGATTCGATATTACCATTCGTTCATTTGCCCGCTTTTATCATCAGTTGCCCATCGCTGCACGTCCCTTTGTCCGGCTCGTGCTGGTGGGTGATGGACCGTATAAAAAATACCTGGAACGTTTAGCAGAAGAAATGGAAATCGCAGATCGCGTGACCTTCATTGCCTGGCTGCATCGTTCAGATTATAAAAAACTCTACAGTGAATCGGATGTATTCCTGTTCCCCAGTCACGAAGGCGCGGGAATGGTAGTCGCTGAAGCATTGTCGTATGGACTGCCCGTTGTCTGTTTCAGGAACGAAGGTCCGGGAGAGTTTGTCAACAAAGACTGTGGAATAACGGTGCCGTATAGCCGATATAACACTTCTGTGACGCGTTTTTCCGAAGCCTTACGCTTACTTCACGACAATACCCGCCTGTACTATAAACTTTCTGAAGGCGCCCGCCGCACGTTCAAAGAGCAATTCGACTGGAACCTGAAAGGAGAGCGACTGAAAAACCTCTACGATCACCTGACCCGCAAAGCAGGATAACATGCGTACGCCGGGGAGAAAAACGATTGTGGCGGTGCACCTGCTGAATGACTTCAGCGGGAGTCCGCTCGTATTTTCGCAAGCTCTGCGCGCCCTGCAGAAAGAAGGTCACGAAGTCATCATCCACACCAGTCGCTGGAAAGAGGGATTCCTCAATAAAGTCCCCGCGCGGTTTGTGGGATTTCCCTACCGGTTTTACTCCAATACCTTAATGCGTCTGGCTGCGTTTCTCTTCAGTCAGGTCTATCTCTTCTTCCAACTGTTGCGTTACCGCAAAACTGATGCGGTGATCTACGTAAATACGATATTGCCCTTTGGAGCGGCATTGGCGGGAGCGGTGATGGGAAAGAAAGTAGTGTATCATCTGCACGAAAGCTATATTCGTCCGGCAGCATTGAAGGGCTTCCTGCGTTTTGTCGCCGCGAAAACCGCCGACAAGATCCTCTACGTTTCAGGTTATCTTGAACAAGAAGAACGCATCCACGGTGTTGACGGCACAGTGGTGTACAACGCCGTATCCGACGAATTCATACATCAGGCTGCAGCGCATCAATACAGTCAACAACCGGAGAAAGCATTCATAGTGTTGATGGTATGTTCGCTCAAAGACTACAAAGGTATTCCCGAATTTTTACGACTGGCAGCACGTCATCCACAGCTTAAATTTGAGATGGTGATCAATGCAACGGAGACGGATATCCGTTTATATTTTTCAAAGCACACGGTACCTCAAAACTTCGTTTGGCATCCCGTACAACGCAACCTCGACACTTATTACCGACGTGCGAGTCTGGTGGTAAACCTCACAAATCCTGGTCAGTGTGTTGAAACCTTTGGCATGACGATACTCGAAGCCATGTGTTATGGCATACCGGTGATTGCACCGCCCGTAGGAGGTCCGACGGAGATTGTACAGGAACAGCAAAACGGATTTACCATCGACGTACGCGACGAAGCCACTCTTGATTTTCGTTTACAGTATTTAGCCGAAAATCCGGAGTTCATGGAGCAGCTCAGCGAAGGAGCCCGCAAAACCTCCGAACGGTTTACCAGCGGACAATTCAACAAAGCGATTGTACGGAATTTTTGATATTTCTGAGATTTGATGGTAGTGTGCAGGATAGATTATCCTTGCTATAAACCCGCTCTACTGAGCAATCCAACTAAGTTTAACCATGTAATATTTCGTGTAAGGTTTTACCTCTTTTTGTTTCATTTTAAGTAGTTCGGAAGTAAGAAAAACGCTGAATGGAATTTAATCGGCTGATTTTCGCCTTTCAACGGGACAACCGTTGGTTTGCCCCTCATTTTTTCATTGCAAGAATCCCCACCAATTCGATCTGTTTTCATTCAGAACCTTACACTGTAAGCACTCGTACAAATTTACTGTGCAGGCCCCCTCTGTGGGCTGTAAATTCTGATGGACAAAGAAACCCTGAACCCGAGCATGAAGAAATTACGTGTGGCCATCATTGGCACTACCGGCTTACCCGCGCGTTATGGCGGTTTTGAAACACTTGCTGAACATCTCGTTACCGCACTTTCGTCGCAGTTTGACATGACGGTGTATTGTAGCAGCAAGTATTTCGGTAAACCCGGCAAACGCCTGGAATCCTACAAAGGCGCCAAACTCCATTACATCAACCTCAATGCGAACGGTTATCAGAGTATTCCTTACGATATCCGCAGTATGCTGCATGCTGTGAAAAACAACGATGTGCTGCTGGTGCTCGGAGTGTCGGGTGCCATGATGCTTCCGTTTTTGAAGATGGTGACCAACAAGCCGATCCTTGTGAACATCGACGGACAGGAATGGAAACGCGATAAATGGAACTGGTTGGCCAAAAAGGTACTTGGTTTCAGCGAAAAACTTGCAGTTGCCTTTGCCGATCAGCTCATCACCGATAACAAAGTGATTCAGTCATACGTGGAACGCGAGTACCACCGTGAAAAAACGTTACTCATCGAATACGGCGGTGATCATGTGAAGCGTATTCCGCTGAGCAATGATACACTTGCCCAATATCCGTTTTTACAACAGCCTTACGCCTTTAATGTAAGTCGTATTGAGCCGGAAAATAATATTCATGTCATCCTCGATGCGTTCAAACGTTGTCCGGAGCGCCAGCTGGTGATTGTCGGACTTTGGAACCACGGACAATACGGCATGGACCTCAGAGAACGCTACGGACATTACCCGAACATCCATCTCCTCGATCCGATCTACGATCAGGATAAACTGAACGAGATCCGTTCTAACGCTGACGTGTATGTGCATGGTCACAGCGCCGGCGGAACAAATCCGAGCCTGGTAGAAGCGATGTGTCTGGGTTTACCCATTATCAGCTTCGGTGTAAGCTATAACCGCGAAACCACCAACCACCGCGCCCGCTATTTCAACAATGGCGAAGAGCTGCTGGAGATTCTTCAGCAACTCACCCCAGCCGAAAAGAAAACCATCGGCCGCGAAATGGAGCAGTACGGATTGCAGCGCTATACCTGGCAACGCATTACTTCTTTATATGCTTCTGCCTTCAAAGGAGAAGAACCGGCTTACGATCAGCTGCTCAACGAAATCAAATCCAACAAAGCCGAACCTATTCAGGCTGATCTCAACTCCGAAACCGTACACCGCGCATGAACAGGTTAACCGGCATTCTGTTTCTGATACTGCTTCCGTTTCTGTTACCCGCCCAACAGGTGGTAACGGTAGCGGGCCTTGCCGGCGTTGCCGGTAATGGAGAAGGTTCAGGAACAACAGCCCGGTTCAACCAGCCACATTCGGTGGTTGCAGATAAAAACGGCAATGTGTTTATCGCCGATCTGCAGAATAATAAAATACGAAAGATCGCTCCTAACGGTACCGTATCTACGTTTGCGGGTACGGGCGTAGCCGGCAGTACGGACGGTCCGGGAAATACCGCTACGTTCAATCAGCCGCAGGGCATCGCCATCGATACCATCGGCAACCTGTATGTTGCCGATAACCGCAGCTATAAAATAAGAAAGATTGATCCCTCCGGTAACGTAACCACGATTGCCGGAACGGGTGTTTTCGGTACCACCAACGGCCCGGTGAATACTGCTTCGTTTTCATCACCCGCAGGAATCGCAGTAACGAAGGATGGTCAGACCATTTACATTTCCGAATACAATACGCATGTAATCCGCCGCATCAGCAATGGTATCGTATCGGTTGTTGCGGGAACGGTGTTTGTTACCGGAGCTACCGATGGTGCCGGGACAGCTGCATCCTTTGATCATCCCTACGGAATCACATTATTGTCGAATGGCAATCTGGTGATCGCCGATGAATGGAACAGTAAACTGCGGATGATGACACCTGCCGGCATTGTGACGACACTCGCCGGTACCGGAATGCCAGGAAGTGCAGATGGTGCCGCTGCTTCCGCCTCCTTTAATTACCCTGCAGCTGTAACAGCAGATACGCTCGGAAATATTTTTGTTGCCGACGCCCTCAATTCAACGATCCGTAAATTCAACACACTGAATGGTCAGGTTTCTACGTATGCCGGCACAGCAGGACTCACCGGCGCAACCGACGGTGTTGGAGCAGCAGCCCGCTTTAATCGGCCAACCGGTGTTGCTTATAACCCGGCACGTCGGAATATATACGTTGCAGATAACAGTAACCATATCATCCGGAAGATCACGTTGCTGTCGACAACCTCACTGACACTTGCGGTGTCGGGCTCTGGTGCCATCTGCATGGGAACCCCGGCCACGTTTACCGTCAGCCCTTCGGGACTCAACGGATATACACTCATCGAAAACGGAATTACTGTTGGCACTTCCGCCAATGGTACTATTACCATAAACAGCCTTACAGCCGGCACACATACACTTTCGGCTGTGGCGTACGACGCCATTGGTGCCACCGCTACTTCGAACACGATTAACGTTACCGTATATCCGTCCTTTACACCAACCATTACCAGCAGCAACGGAACGGCGATCTGCAACGGACAATCACTCACACTGACAGCTCAAACCGGCACCGGATATCTATGGTCGAATGGTGCAACTACTGCCGCCATTGTTGTTTCTACTGCCGGAGTTTATGCCGCTACAGTGACCAACAGCAACGGCTGCACCGGAACGTCTGCGGCGCTTACCATCACCGTACAATCCGCTCCAACAGCTACGATTTCTGCGGCCAGTGATACCGTTTGTCCCGGAAAAACCACTACGCTCACCGCTGCCACGGCCAATAGTTATGCCTGGTCAAACGGAGCTACCACACAAAGCATCACCGTAGGAGCCGGGAATTATACTGTTACCGTTACAGGTCCGGGAGGCTGTACTGCCACCTCCGCACCACAGCCCATTGCCAACTATACTGTCACCGTACCGGTCATCACTCCTTCCGGAGCGGTCACCATCCTGCTGGGCGACTCCGTACAATTACAGGCTACCGGTTCCGGACCTTTCAACTGGAGCAATGGAGCCACCACTTCATCTGTATGGATTAAAACCACCGGAACCTATAACGTCAGCACAACTAACAGCAACGGATGTACGTCAACATCTGCCACCGTAACCGTTACGGTTGTAAACAGCGCAAATATGTTTTCCACCAGTGGCGTCACGAGTTTCTGCGACGGCAGCAGCGTTACCCTTACCAGTGTATTCCCCGTCAACAACCAATGGTATTTTGAGGGAACACCCATCACCGGCGCAACCGGAAGCTCGTTGACTGTTACCGACAGTGGCTGGTATGCCCTCTCCGTATTTATCAACGGAAACTGGCTGCACTCCGATTCCATCCTGATTAAAGTTTACCAGAATCCGGAAGTACCCACCTCCGCCGATACGACCGCCTGTGAAGGCAGTCGTGTCCTCCTCAGTGTTGTACCGGTACCGGGACTTACCTACGCCTGGTACGACGACTATGCTGCCGGAAGTCTGCTCGGCAACGGTGCCACTTATCTTTCTCCGGCACTGTCAGGTCCCACTACCTACTATGTAGAAGCCAGAAATGCATTTGGCTGTCTATCACCGGCACGGCTCGATGTAAACATTCAGGTATCTGCCGTACCTCCACCCACCTTTAACTACGCAGTTGTTTCACAAAACGGCATCTATACCGCCACCTTCAACTGCACCTCAGTAAACCCGGAATCTGTACTCTGGATTTTCGGAGATACCAGTGTGGCCGGTAATATGTCGTCGCTGTTGCAACCCGAATTTACCTATCAGACCGAAGGCAACTATACCGTTATCCTGATCACCTACAACGCATTTGGCTGCGCCGACACGCTCTACAAAACCCTCTACATCGGAGTAGAAAGAAATCTGTTTGTGCCCACCACTTTCACACCGAACGGCGATGGCAAGAACGATCTCTTCCGGGTGCGCGGCGACAATATTATTACCGAAGAAATGCAGATCTACGACCAATGGGGTACGCTGGTGTACAGCACTGACAGTGCCTCGCCTGAGTGGGATGGCACCGTGAATGGAACTACTGTACAAAACGCCACCTATTTCTACCGGATACGCATTACCGATAAAGATCACGCTACAAAAGAACTCACAGGACCCATTACGGTCATCAAATGATACAACGGATCAGACATATCGTACTTCTGTCGCTCGCGTTGCTGGCTCTGACTGCCGGCTACGCGCAGGATCCGCATTTTACGCAGTTCACGCGCATACCGACGTGGTATAATCCTGCCACTTCGGGACATGGCGTAGAGCACATCCGCCTCACGCTTCTTTACCGGAACCAATGGGCCGGTGCCACCAATCCGTTTAAAACCGAAGGACTCTTCTTCGACAAACAGGTAAGCAAAGTAGGCTTTGGTGCCAACATCGTCAACAACTCCGCCGGAGCATCCGGATTCCGCCAGCTTTATCTCAACGGACAACTCTCCTATCGCATGAAGTTCGGACGGCATGCACTGGCCTCCGGCGTACAGATCGGATTTATCCAGAAAAGTTTTGATCCCTCCAAGATGACTTTCGACGATCAGTACACCGTTGATCAGGGATTCGATCCTTCCAATCCTACCAGTGAAACATTCAGCTATACCAAACTGACACGCCCCGATTTCGGACTCGGATTACTGTGGACCTACGGCAAGCAAGGCAAGGATCATTTCTATCCTTATGCCGGACTCTCCCTGCAACACCTGAATCAGCCGAAAGAATCATTCATTGAACAGGACAATGTAATTCCGCGCAAGTACATCGCCTCTGCGGGTCTAGGCATCTGGATCAACGAATCGTGGTTCCTGACACCGGGTATTCAATATGCGCAACAACAGTTCGCCAAAGAACTGCTCGGCAGCGTGATGGTTCGTCTCCCGATGGAAGACCGCAACCAGGTAGAGGGCGGCATCATCTTCCGCAACAACGATGCGCTGGCGCTTTATGCCGGCTATCAATGGAACAGCTTTATGGCCGGCATGAGTTACGACATAAATATTTCAGGAGCCACAGGCGGCAGCGGCGCTTTTGAACTCACGTTAACGTATATACCCAAAGCCAAAGCGAAGAAAGAAGAAACGAAGAAAAAGCAGAAGACACCGCCGAAAGTGGAGAAAGAGGGACGGGACAAAGACAAACCGTTGAAACCACCGGTTACGGAATCGAAAACTCCGGCCGTTAAAACCCCTGCACCCGGTGCAACTCCCGAAAAGAAAACCGGCACAGCAACAACGCCGAAGAAACCGGTCACTACAGTTAAACCGGCTTCAGCGAAACCGGCACCGGCGAAAACCGCAACAACTCAACCGGCACCGGCGAAACCTGCTACAGCGAACAAAGCACCAGAAGCTTCTGTCAGAGAAAACATAACGGCAGCGCCGATCCGAAATGAAGTACCGCAGCTTCCGGTAAAAGTCCGCTATCCGGATCCGGCCACGAAGATGCCTGAGAAGTCAGGGCACCTGCCACCGGTCAATACGGCACCTGATACAGATACCGAAGGATTGACGCTGATGAAAGCTCAGCCGAATGCGGAGATACCCAAACCGAAAATCATTCAGCCGGAACCGAAACGAACGGCAACGAAGTCCGTATCAGGAATGCCGGTGATTGAAATTGCTGAACAACCGGAAGCACCTGTCGTAACTACGCCTGTAACACAGGATGCCGACGGAGATGGTATTGAAGATGCAAAAGATAAATGTCCGTATATGAAAGGCGGAGCTGCTACCGGCGGATGTCCGGATACAGATGGCGACGGCATCACTGATATGGAAGACATGTGTCCGCTCGAGCCGGGAACAAAAGCCACCAATGGCTGTGCCGCGAAAGAGAATGAACTTCCGCAAGCGCTCAGCACAAAACATGCAGGCAATATCGAATTCAAAACTGCCAGCACCGAAGTACATGGCCTCTACAAGCTTGACATCATCGAGCCGGCCCTCGACTCCCTGTTGGAACATCCGGATCTGATGCTGGTCATCACCGGACATACCGATGACGAAGGGGATGCGCTCTTCAACATGAATCTCTCACAAGCCCGTGCTGATGTGGTGAAAAACATCTTCATCCGGAAAGGACTTGACGAACACCGCATCAATACCGTGGCTTATGGCGAGAACATGCCGATCAGGGACAATCTGAGTGACGATGGACGTCAGCGTAACCGAAGAGTGGAAATACATTTAATGAAAAAGAAATAAACCGAAATAGTATATGCTTTCTGAATACTTGTTGATAATTGTGAGTAGTGTGGCAGCGATGTTGATATCAGCAGTCCTGATTCCGTGCTGGATAAAAGTGTGTGCGAAGTGGAATCTGTTCGAGAAGACCGACGACAGAAAGCGACACAAAGAATCGATACCTACGATGGGTGGCATTGCTATCTTCGCAGGGATCAGTATCAGTTTCCTTTCGTTCTCGGGTGGACTCTCGGGGTATAACGGTGCACAGCTGATTGCAGCGGTGATCATCACCTTCTTCACCGGTTTCTTCGATGATCTCACCGATCTAAAGCCTTCCCGCAAAGTACTCTTTCAGCTCATCGCTTCGATCCTTGCGATCGTGGCAGGATTCCGCATCGAAAGCCTGTACGGATTTCTCGGTATCACCCATCTTCCTCTTGTCATCTCCTGGGGTGCAACCATCTTCTTCATCATTGCCGTAACCAATGCACTCAACCTTATTGATGGGCTTGACGGACTCGCGGGAAGTTTAACGTTGGTATCAAGTATTATCTTCGGTATTCTGTTTCTTCAGGCAGGGAATCTTCCGATGGCCATGCTCAGTTTCAGTGTGAGCGGAGCCGTATTCGGATTTCTCATTTACAACTTTCATCCGGCGCGTATCTTTATGGGCGATACCGGTTCCCTTGTTCTCGGTTTTCTGCTCTCTATACAGGCCATCGCACTCTTCCAGCTGTACACGCATGGAAGTCCCGACGTACCTGCGCTGACACCTGCCCTCATTGCTGCAGTACTCTTTGTACCGATGTATGATGTACTGCGGGTTTCGGTTATCCGTGTCATCACCGGCTACTCGCCATTCCACCCAGACCGTAACCATGTGCATCATATGATTGTAGGGCAAGGTTTCGGGCAACGCATCACCACACTGTTGATTGCGGGCTTCAACCTGATGTATGTAGGCATCGCAATGATATTTCCGAATATGGGCATCAACAGCTTCATCATTCTTTCTGTTTGTCTGGGCATGCTCACCATGAACACACTCACCATGAGCTGGCTGGCGCTGATGTATGGTCGCATGGGCGGTAGGCTCTACGACCGTACGGTGAAAGCCTGATATCCCGCGAAACCTTTTATTTTTGGAGCCGACCAAATCTGCTCCATGAAACGAATTGCCATCCTTCTGCTGGGTATTCTTCCCGCTATCTCCTTCGCACAAAGCAACGACTCCCTCGTCATCCGCAGGATTTACGATGAAGTGCTGACACATGGCCGCTGTTACAGCTGGCTTGATTATCTCAGCAATCAGATCGGTGGACGTTTAAGCGGATCACCAGAGGCTGCACGGGCGGTACAGTACGTTAACCTCGAGTTGAAAAAGACGGGGGCAGATACCGTTATATTACAGGAAGTGATGGTTCCTCACTGGGTACGCGGCGGAAAAGAAGAAGCATGGATCAACATCGATGGTAAAAAAGTTCCGGTGAACATCACCGCACTGGGCGGCAGCATTGCCACACCAGCCGCCGGATTAGCAGGAGAGGTTGTTGAAGTACGCGACTGGGAAGAGATGGAAAAGATGGGTAAAGAGCGGATCAATGGAAAAATCGTTTTTATGAATCATCCGATGAAACCGGAATTCATCAACACCTTTGAAGCCTATGGAGAAGCAGCTAAATACCGGTACAGCACGGCGATGAAAGCTGCCAAACTGGGAGCAGCTGGTGTAGTAGTGCGCTCTATGACGCTCGCACTCGACGATCATCCGCATACCGGTGCGATGGGTTATGACGATTCCATTCCAAAAATTCCGGGTTGTGCGATCAGCACCAGGGGTGCCGAATTGCTCAGCAAATCATTGCGCAGAGAACCACATCTTACGTTTGTGATGAAGCAATACTGCAAAACCTATCCCGATACCCTTTCCTATAATGTGATTGGCGAGATCAGAGGCAGTGAGTTTCCGGACGAAGTGATTGTGGTAGGCGGACATCTCGATGCCTGGGATACCGGAGATGGTTCGCATGATGATGGCGCTGGTGTAGTGCAGTCGATGGAAGTGATCAGGATACTGAAAGCGCTCAATATAAAACCCAAACGTACCATTCGGTGTGTGGCGTTTATGAATGAAGAAAACGGAGGACGCGGAGGTGAGAAATATGCGAACGAAGCTGCAGCATCGGGACGCAAGCACATTGCAGCTATCGAAAGTGATGCAGGAGGATTCACGCCACGTGGCTTTACCTTCAAGGGGGATAGCCTCGCCATGAAAAAGCTGATGAGTTTTCAGCAGCAGTTTTATCCGTATCTGCTCCGCGACTGGCGTCCGGGTTATGGCGGCGCCGATATCAACCATATGGAAAAACAGGGCACCCTGCTGATTGGTTTCAGTCCCGATTCACAACGTTACTTTGATGTACACCATGCTGAGACGGATACATTTGATCAGGTCAATAAACGAGAACTCGAACTCGGTGCTGCCTCGATGGCTGCCCTTGCGTGGATCATCAGCGAATACGGCGTAAAATAATGTAGTGGCCGGTCGCGACCGGCCATGCGTAAGCATCCCTTGACCGGCCATGCGTAAGCATCCCTTGACCGGCCATGCGTAAGCATCCCTCGACCGGCCATGCGTAAGCATCCCTTGACCGGCCATGCGTAAGTATCCCTTGACCGGCCATGCGTAAGCATCCCTCGACCGGCCATGCGTAAGCATCCCTCGACCGGCCATGCGTAAGCATCCCTCGACCGGCTATAAAAAAATCAAGACCTGCAGGAATGTAGAAATGCAGGAAGAGCCTGTAGTAATAATTTTTGGGTTTAAACTTCAAGGCCGGTCGCGACCAGCCATTACTTTAATACTCGATTTTTAAAACGAGATCAAGCTCATCTTTATCAGTATTCTCCTGTTTCCAGTCACTGTTTTTAACGCCCTGGTAAACGAGAGAATCTCCACCCGCAGTGAGTGCAAATACTTTAAACTCCGAGAAAAAGTTAGAAGGATACGGATGTCCACCGGAGCCTTCAACGGCATGGTAAAATTTTTCAAGACGCAAAGCATCAATGGTATCTGTCAACAGTGGAACTGCAGCCGTCCCCTGAATAGCCTGTATCCTTAATCGATTGGGTGTGAGGTTCTGGATGTAATAATTAGCCTCTACGATCGGCTCTGCCGGTTTGCGGCAGGCAGTGAAGGTCAGGAGTGAAAAGAAAACAACTGCTGATGCAAAAAGGCATATGCGAACAGCGAAAGAAGGTACTTTAAAAGACATGATATGTTAGGTGAGGTATTAGCAGGAGATTTTAGCAACTCGTGTTTGATGACGACCGCCTTCAAAAGACGTACTGAAGAATCGGTCGGCCATTTCTTTTGCCAGATCCAGACTTACAAACCGGGCCGGAATGCAAAGGATGTTGGCATTATTATGTTGACGGGCCAGTGAAGCGATTTCGGGAGTCCAGCACAATGCCGCCCGGACCCCTGCGTGTTTGTTGGCAGTCATGCAAACACCATTCGCGCTGCCGCACAACAAAAGTCCCATACCCCCTTCTTCCTGTTCAACAGCGGTGGCCGTCGGGTGTGCGAAATCGGGGTAATCCACGCTATCGGCAGAATAAGTGCCGTGATCTTTCACTTCAAACCCCTTTGAAAGGAGATACTGCGTAAGCAGTTCCTTCATTTCAAAACCGGCATGGTCGGCACCAATATGAATTAGCATAGCGTGTGGTTAGGGAAAACAAAAATACATTTTAGGAGCGCGCGCTCCTAATCCCTGTTACAATCGTAAACTGTTGCTTTACAAACAAATATGACGTCATTAAAGATTCTTCATGTTTAAAAGTCAGGGACGGGCATAGGGGAACCGGCCCACCTGTTCAACACGATAATAGGCATCCAGACCCAGTGAAGTTAAGCTATCTGCGGTTTCAAGATCAAGAAAACCATCTTCTTTCAGGAGTTCTTCCGGGAAGCGGGCGAACAGCAGTTTGCCGATAACGAGAAAGGTACCGTTCTGACGAATCGGGAGAATGTCTTCTAACTGTAACGCATAGCCGACAATACTTTCTTTCACAAATGGGGCACGGCAATCCGCCTCTATAAAAGGGGTGAGTGAACAGGCTTCAAATTCGCTGATGCCTTCTGGATACTTTGCACTGGTTTGATGCGCGGAAGCCACGAAGGAAGGATGAATATGGTTTATCGTATAGACGCCAGTGGATTCGATATTCTGCAATGTATGCGGTGTAGCCGCTCTCGGGCGGTTGATGTATCCGATGAGGGCCGGGTCGGCACCCAGATGTACAATATTGGAGATGAGCGCGAGGTTATGCTGTCCCTTTGAATTAATGGTACCGATCAGACTTGCACTTTTGAAACCGCTGAGTGAGTTGATAAAATGTGCACGACGGATCCTGTCCCAGTTGTTCAGTTCGAGGTTTGAGAGTAGTTGCATTCATTCTCCTTAACCGGAAACAATGCAAAATGTTAAGCTGGTATTTAAATTCCTTCCGGAGATTCAATAAATCGTAACAATGGATGAGATTCACCCAGGTACTTGTGGATCGCCAGATAGACGGATTTGGCAAGGTGATCCGGAAACTGGTCCACTACTTTTAGTTCTGCTACCGGATTCAGCTCATGATCGGCACGAATACTCGCATAAACGGCACCCCATTCAAGAGGCAATGAGAAATCAGTGAAAAACCGTTTCAATGCCACATAATGTTGCCATCTGGCATCATCCAGCTGCAACAATTCATCAATGTGTTGGTCGTACGCCTGACTATCGATTAACATACCTGCTGAACCCGGCCAAGGTTCTACTTTTTAAAAAATAATCTTCCGGCAGCCTGCACGGAATTCCCTTCCACTACCAAAATTAAGGGATAACCGTTAAACATGATACTTCAAAATTGGATATAACTAAGAATAGGTACTTTTCCTCAAGGAAACACTGACATTGGTCAGGGTTGAGGACGGTTTGCTTCTGAAAAAAGTGCCTTTTCATAAATACGGAATCGTTTTTCAACTCTTCCGCCAAAACGTTCGAGCAGCCGGCGGATTTCCGGGTTCTTTTCGAGGACCAGGTGACTATCGATGAGTTGCATGTTACGGTTCCTGGCTTCTTCCAAAATACTAACGGCCAGCATAGCCGAAATACCGGAATTACGGCAATCGGGGCGAACGGCACCCAGCAACAGATTAAGTTGTTTGGCTGTTTTCATATCGCGCAGCAGATGGATAAATCCGAAGGGGAACAGGTTTCCTCTGGATTTTTGTAACCCGCGACTGATGTCCGGCATCGCAATAGCAAAAGCAACAGGTTTGTTTTGCTGATCGGCTACCAGTACCGTAAATGCCGGATCCAGCACAGGAAGGAACTGCTTTGCCATCTGTTGCATTTCTGCATCGCTCATTGGCATGAATCCGAAGAGATGACGATACGTGGTATTCACCAGTTCAAATACAGGTAAAATCCAGTCTTTCATTTCACGCCGGTTCCGGAAGCGGATCAGTTTGTATAACCCGGATGCGAGAATCCGTTCGCTGACAGCCTGCAGACTTGCCGGAATTTGTTGCGGGACCGGCAGCTGATAGCTCAGGCAATCTATATGTTTTACAAATCCGTTTTGTTCCAGCAGTGCCGGCATCCACGGCGGATGTGAAGGAGCGGAGATAACAGCACGGTGATGAAAGCCTTCGATCTGAAACCCCTGCGGATCTTTATCGGAAAAACCGAAGGGTCCGATCAGTTGCTGCATGCCTGCGTTCGATGCCCAGTCCTCCACGGCTTTGAGCAGTGCTGTTGCTGTGGGAAGATCGTTGATGCAGTCGAAGTTGAAGAAGCGGGCGGTTTTGACGCCAAACTGCTCATTGAAGTCATTCCGGATAATACCCATGATGCGTCCGGTGACCACCCCTTTATCTTCCGCAAGAAAATGAATGGTATTGCAGTTTTTTGTCGCTTCACCGCTGCCGTTATGCAGGTGCCATTCGTCATGAAAAACGGGAGGCACATAGTTCGGATAATCCCGGTATAACTGTAAAGGTAACCGGATAAAAGTACGCAATGCACTGCGGTCATCCGCTGTCCTTATCAGCACAATACTTTGGCGTTATTGGACAACAAAAAACTGCTGAAACCGCTGTGTACCTCTGTTAAGCTGCAGCGAATATATGCCGGATGGCCAACTACTAACGTCAACGGACATCCGTAAATTCATCGCTTCTTTACCACTGGTGCTGAACAGCAACTTACCGCTTACATCCGTAATGGAGATCATGGTTTCCGGTGCCGGTATTTGTGTAAACCGCAGCTGTATCTGATCGTTGGCGGGATTGGGATAAATGGTACAGGTTTCTTCTTCCGGCAATACCTCAAGTCCCAGTGTCGTTCCGGTGGTGAAGGTGCGTGTTTCAGAAAAAAATCCGCCCAGCGTACCGACAAAAGATCGTACTCTCCAGTAATAAACGGTATTTGCTGTTAGCAGATTAGTCACCTGAAATGCGGTGTCGGTCAGATTGGCATAGGTGGAGGTTTGTCCGGCGAAATTGGCCGACTTACTCACCTGCAACATGTATTTATCTGCGCCCGGAACAGGGTGCCAGGAGAATACCTGATTGAGGTAAACACCGGTTGCGCTGTCGGCCGGGGAGATAAGATCTGCAGAGTCGGGTACGGCTGTGAACAGACGATAATTTGACCAGGGGCTCATGTGGCCGCCATTGTTGGCCTGCACCCGCCAGTAAAACGATGCGGAGCCCGGAAATTTCACACCGGATCCGGAGGCAGCTCCAAAGTTGTTTACCGAGATAATATTTGTAAACAATGAATCACTGGCCACCTGCACGGTGTACAATACGGCGCCGGGAACCCCTGTCCACGAAAACGAAGTGGAAGGCCCGATATTTACGGCACTGTCAGCCGGGGCGATCAGCGTTGGTGTAGCCGGTACAGAGTCATTGACTCCTGTTCTGGTGATAAACATGCTGATCTTTTGCAGTGGTACATCGTTCACATCGCGCGGTTCATTTACAATCGTATCAACGATATTCATACCTGCTGTTACTTTTCCATATACTGTGTAATTTCCATCGAGGAATAAAGCAGGAGCCACACAGATATAAAACTGTGAGTTGGCACTGTTGATATCTGTATCGCGGGCTGCACCCAGAATACCTCGGTTATGTTTTACAGCGTTAAATTCAGCGTTCACCGTAGGCTGCCAGGGTTGCCCCATGCCCCAGGTACTGATGGGTCCGCTGATCGAATTGGGATCGCCGCCCTGAATCACGAAGCCCGGTACCACCCGGTGGAAGGCCGTACTGTCGAAGAAATGCACGTTGACCAGACTATCAAAATTGTTTACATGTAGTGGAGCGATCGACGGAAAGAGTTCAATGGTAAAGGTGCCGAGATAGCTCGTATCGCGGTAGGTCACGATATCGTACACGGGTTTATCCACGCCAGACTGACCCAGCGCGGAGAGACGGATACAGGTGAGAATGAAGAGTGAAAGAAGGATGCGGCGTGACATGGTGATCTGGTTGTTTAACCAAAGATAACCATTTCTTCATACATACCGGATTAAAGGCGGCGCAGGTCGTTGCGGAGGGAGAAGATATAAATGCCGAGGGTGATCAGCTGCGTAAGCATCAGACCGATGATCACACCGGTGAGTCCGAACGTCTTGATGATCGGATAAGCGGTGAGTATACTGAAAATACTGCTGGCGATAAAGGATACGAAGATCAGACGTGTGCGCTCCAGGGTACGTATGGCATAACGGAGCGGATAGCCGATAAAGATGATGACATACAGAATACAGAAAGCGACCAGCAGATACTGATATTCCACGAATTCACTTCCATAAAATGAGAGAATGATCTGCTTGCTGAAGATAGAAATCAGTCCGAGGAGTGTCAGCGTAATCATTCCCATCTGCAGCGTAAACTTCCAGAGATAGCCGAACATTTTTTCCGTTCCGCCATCGCGCTGGAATCCTGCTGCCCGTACGGGAATAATATTTTCCATCGCCAGGAAGAGGACGTGTGTGATGCCGACAATGTTTTGCGCCATGCGGGTAGCACCAACAGCCCGCGGACCCAGAATCGCTCCTGCAGCAATGATAAAGAGATTCCCGCTGAACCATTGTAACAATGCAGTAGCCGTAAGCCATTTGCTGAAGTCCCAGTGCTCGAGGATTACAGCTTTTATTTTTTTCGGATTAAACTTCAGCTGTTCCATCGACCATAAACCGGTGAGGGAAGCGTAGAGGAAGAACACCGCAGTGAGCAGCAACACGAACTGGGCGTCCATGGTACGCACAAAATGAATAGCGAACGAACTCAGCAACACACCGCCATAGGCGATGATATCAATGATAAGCGATTTGAAAGGTTTTCCGATGACGAAGAAATAACGCCTGAAGAAATCCTGCAACACGAAGGAAAATACAGCCAATGGAAACGCGAGGATGATACTCTGTACTTTCCATTCTGTCAGGAAGAAACTCAAAACAATCACGGCCACAAACGCCAGAAAACCCATGATAGCTGCGAAGAACAGCTGCTTGAACACCAGCGCCTGCATGTAATCTTTCTGCTCTTCACTCGATTTCTTCCCGCTGAGTGTTTGCATGGGAGAAATGATAAAAGGCTGATTGATGCTGCTGGCGATCATCACTCCTAACCAGGCGATGCTGTACACACCAAATCCCTGGATCCCGAGGTAACGGGCCAACACCACACTGGATAAGAAGCTGAATCCGCTCACTACGGCCTGGTCGGCGTAGATGATGGCAGTTCCGCTTTTTATAAAGGCTTTCGGTCGCGCAAGGCTGATTAACATATCATCTGCTTACCACATAAAGAGGTTGGTAAGCCGGGGTTGGAGTTTCTTGGTGGAGGTTGATTTAAGTTTGCCGGGCGTAATGTAACCGGTGTGGTTACGTTTTTCTTTCATCGCATTCAGTACATAGTACACTTCTTCGAGGCGGTATTCTTCTTTCACCATCTCTGCATTGGCTACCAGTTCGGTGCGGCCGCTGTCGGCACGAACCACATACAGGTTAAGATCGCTCCATTTCATAAACGGAATGGCGTCAGTGTATTCTCCCACTTCCGGTGTGTCGATGATCACTGCGTCGTATTGTCCGCGGAGTTCTTCGATGATATCGCGGGTACGTTGGGTGGCCATCAGGTGACTCACCGGCTGGTCAGAAGCCCCTGCAGGAATCACATCCAGATTAGGAATAGAGGTCAGCTGGATAGCATCCTGTAAAGTACTCTGATGGGTATAGACTTCCTTAATGCCGTTGTCGTTGCGGGTTTCAAACCATTCGCCGAGGCGGGGATGATAGGTATTGAGATCAAGAAGGATCACTTTTTTATCCTGTGCGGCCAGGGTGCGGGCCAGTTGTGCAGCTACGAACGACTTCCCTTCGCCTTTGCGGGTACTCGTTACCGTTATCACCAGCGATTTCTGATCGGGTTTGTTCATCAGGATACGCGTGCTGAGTGCGGTGAACGCCTTGTAGGCCGGTTCATCCTTCTTAAACTGCTGCACTTGTCCGATCACCGGAATATTGGAATCCGGACCGAAATCTTCAGGTGTATGCACACTTGGCTTCATGTAATGACGGAAGTAAGCGAGTGCGATACCGGTGATGAGTCCCAGAAAGAGGGATATCCCCCAGATCACATCTTCGCGTGGTGCTACCGGAACAGCAGGCGTGGAGGCCGATTCCAATACGCGGTTAAACGACACATTCACCTGACGGGTGATGATTGCTTCCGTGCGTTTTTCGATCAGGAAGTTGTACACCTTTTCGAAGAGGTAATAGTTCCTGTTCAGTTCCTGCAGCGTACTTTCTTTCTCCGGCAAACCCTTGAACGAGGCTTTCTGCTCATCGATAGCGAGAATCAGTTCATCCTGTTTGAGCAGGAGTTTGCGACGGGTATTGTTGATACTTTCTACGAGATACGCTTTCTGTTGCGCGATTTCCACATCCACCGCCTTCACACGATCGTTTTCAGCCGTGTATTTGCGCATCAGTTCTTCACGTTCGCGGATCTTACCGTTGAGACGGCTTACGCTTTCCGAGAAGAGCTGATCGATGACGGTACCGTACTCAGGACCGGAGAATTTAATTTCTTTATTACGGCGCAGGTAATCGCTCATGTTCTCGAGCACGCTGAGCTGCATGTTCACATCCACTTTCTGGATTTCGAGTTCGCCGAGTGTTTTATAGGTCGCTTCGGTTTCCTGCGGGATGTTGACGATATCGTTTTTTACGCGGTAAGACTTGATCGCATCGCGTGCGGCTTCCAGTTCACGGCCTACAATCGCGATTTGCTGATTGATGAAATCAACGGTGTTTCCGGCAAGATCCTGTTTTTCTTCAATGCCCTGATCGATGTAAGCCTGTGCGATGGCATTCACCATCCGTGAGGCTTTTTCTGGAACACTATGCGTATAATACAGCTTTACGATGTTTACATCCTTATCCACTGCTTTCACAATGTAATCCTTATTCATCAGTTTGGCGGCGAGGGCGGGACGCGAATAGACTTCGAAGCTCATCGGTTTGCCCAGACTGCTGCGGTGATATTTAAGCCACTCGTCGTTTTTGTTGATGCGGACACATACACCGCGGTCGCAGATTTCCTGACCAAAGGTTCCTTCTTTCTCGATGGTGGTTCCGCCGGCGTTGTAGCGAAGCGTGAACTTATCTCCTTCCGTCCAGGTGAAATCATAACGTTGATGGCTAAACGAAGAATCGGTGATGGAATGATCCACGCGGATCGGCGACTCATGGTACACCTCCTTCTCGCGCAGCTCATCCTGCTGATAATACTCTACATAGAAATCCAGTTGATCAAGCGCTTTCTCGAACAGGGATCGTGATTTCAGCACCTCCACTTCGGTTTGCACCTTGGCGTTGGCCTTAAACACGTCGAAGTCGCGGTACAGGTTAGTTCCTGCTGCGCCATCCTGGGCACTTTCGATTTTCAGCGTGGCGGTTGCCTGATACTCCGGTGTGGCCATGTAGAGATAGCGGGTAGCCGCTATGCCCGACAGCATCACACAGATCACGACGATATACCATCGTTTCTTGAGGGGGTACAGGAGGGATTGAATGGATCCGGGGGTACGCATAGGTCAGGTCAATCTTTGGATACGTTATACACGAGTGCCAGAGCAGTTAAAAGGCTGGCAAGGGGAATCATTTTAGCTGCAAAGCGGTCGAAGGCTTTATTGCGTCCGGGAGGAATATAGATCACATCACGGGGCAGCACTGTCATTTCATTCGAAGCGGCAGAAGTAAGATCTACCTTTATTGTTTCGGTACCGCGGATGATTTTGATTTCGGTGGTCTTTGCATAATCCGTAAAGCCATTTGCTTTTCCGATCATATCAACGAGGCGCGTATAATCGGTATGAAAAACGTAGGTGCCCGGCCGTTGTACTTCGCCTAACACTGTTACCTGATTACTGAGGATGCGCAGACTGAGAATCGGATTCTGAATCTGCTTGCTGTAAATTTCCTTCAGTTGCTTTTCGGCATTGGCGATGGTCATGCCTTCCAGTTTCACCTTGCCGATCTGTGGGAGGTTCACCTCTCCGTTGGCATCAATCATGACCCATTTGCCGGAAGCAGATTCATCCGGTGAATTATATACAGTGTGGATAGATCCAATGCTCAGCTCGTCGTGTCCCCAGATGCTCAGCGATATCTTATCGCCGGCTTCCAGCATTTTTTCGGGCATTTCAGCATTGGCAGGCGCCGATCCTTTGGCGGCCTGTGTCTGGTACAAGGTGTACCGGTTGCAGGAACTGAAGAGCAGCATTACGATCATGCCTGATACGAACAGGATCGCTGCTTTCAGTAAAAATTCGGTTTTAACTTTCATGGCGGTTTTGGTGTTGACTTCCGCACGGAGGCTCCTTCACGTATAGCAATTAAACTGCAACCTGGTTGAAAGGGTTACACATTCCTGAAAAATCTGTTATCGGTTGAAAATTAAATTTGCGACGGATTTCACCGTAAAACGCTGAAAAAGAACCTATAAACCTATGTTTTTATTACAAAACCGATGCTATAAAATACGAAATTTTCGTCGAATAGTTACGGTTGTTTGAAAGAAAAATGAGGGGGATTCTTACAAAATCCAATCCTGCTCCTACGCCGATGCGGAGAAAAAGAAGTGAATTCGCCGCAACTTTTGCGGAGAATAGTGTGTATATTTACCGCATAAATTGCGGAGAAAAGCATGTATATCTATCAATTAAGCGGCTGGCCGGTGTTTGAATGGGATCAGAACAGGATCCTGCAATTACTGCCATCTGTACGATATAAACTGGGGCGGCTTACCGGAAAAATGGAGTCGCTAGGATTCATTTTACAATCGGAGGCCATGTTACAAACGATGACGCTGGAGGCCATTAAGTCGAACGAGATAGAAGGAGAAATACTAAAGGAAGAAGAAGTAAGATCGTCGCTGGCGCAACACCTTGGCCTGGATGCAGGAGGAATTGTATCGGCAGATAAACACGTTGAAGGGGTTGTTGACATCATGCTGGATGCTACACAGCAGTTTCAGAAGCCTCTAACCGAAGAGCGATTATTGAACTGGCATGTAGCCCTGTTTCCGGGAGGAAGAAAAGGGCTAAAGAAAATAGCAGCTGGAAACTGGAGAAACAGCGGTAAGCCGATGCAGGTAGTTTCCGGTTCCATTGGCAGAGAGAAGATTCATTTTGAAGCTCCGGCAGACAAGGATGTCCCGAATGAAATGAAGATGTTTCTCGACTGGTTCAATGCCGACAGTCAGATGGATCCCGTTTTAAAAGCAGCAATTGCCCATATCTGGTTTGTTACGATTCACCCGTTTGAAGATGGTAATGGACGACTGGCACGGACGATTACAGATATGCAGATGGCCCGTGCTGATGGCATACAACAACGATTCTACAGCATCTCTGCACAAATCCGTCTGGAAAGAAAAGAATATTATGCGATACTTGAAACTACACAAAGAGGAACACTCGATATAACACCCTGGATCGAATGGTTTTTAGGATGTCTGGATCGTGCCATCACAAATGCCGATGTCATATTAGCCAACGTGCTCAGGAAAGCGAAGTACTGGGATTATCTCTCCACAAAAAACATCAATGATCGTCAGCGCATAATCATCAATAAACTACTGGAAGATTTTGAAGGAAAACTCACTTCCACCAAGTATGCAAAACTGACAAAGTGCTCTCCTGACACCGCACTCAGAGATATTCAGCAATTGATTACATTGGAGATTCTCGTCAAAGAAACCGGTGGCAGCAGGAATACGGGTTATGCTTTAAAAGCGCTGTAATTTCCGGGTGGTGAAGTAATGATAAATCCAATTGACTATACCAGCAAGGGTTCAGGATTCTGAACCCTTGCGAAGCTATCTTGTAAACAGCAACACGGCGATATTACTGACAAAGGTTCAGTATCCCGAGGCTTTGCTCGGGACATGTCCTGGACCCTTGCGATAGCTGTTTACCGCACCACCAACTTCGATTGCAGGACCTGATCGGCGGCGCGCAGAACGATGGTGTACACTCCGGATGAAAGCGCATCGGCATTGACTTCAGCTTTGTAGTTGCCAGCACTCAGTTGCTGATTTAACACGTTCTGTACAAGTCGTCCGTTGAGATCAAAAACGCGGATATCCGCAACCGTTGTACGATCGAGGGTGAAGGGAACGAGGGCAATGCCGCTGGCCGGATTGGGGCTGGGAGAACAGAGGGAAATTCCGGCATCATTTATTTCTGCAACTCCTGTTCCCATACTGAACGCGACATCGTCAATGGAGACATTTGATCCAATAGTTCCACCGCCTCCCAATCCTATTGATAATGTAATTGTGGCTTTGGAGGCCGCAGTACCACCGAAATAGGTGATGGGAGCAGAAACCAGGGTATATACGGTAGCGTTAGCCGACGTGGCAGAACCTCCTCCTCCGATGGGATTACCGCCGGCATCATAAATGACTATGGAGGATATTAAATCGTCGGTTCCTGACAAGGACGATTTGTAGTAGAAGGAGAGACTGTTATAGGCTTGTGGAATCGGGAATCCGGGTCCTCCGGCGCCACCACAGTTGATCAGCCCTGGGAATGGATTTCCGAATACATCTTCAACACTCAGCAAGGCAGCCCATGCTCCCCCGTGTGCATCATTGTTTTGATAAACCATTGTCGCAACGCCTGGCATATTGTTGCTGGTCCATGAATTGGGTTCGCCATTGGTCCAGTTTTCAAAACCTGCATTGGGAATCTGCGCCGGCAAGGTGCCCATAAGCAGGGTCGTGCATAAGATGAGTATTGCTCTTTTCAATTTTTTGGTGTTTTGTAACCTGTAAAATTTGCACGAAAAGAGCTGGAAAACAATGATAACCATTACCCTTCATGCTGATACCCGGCGGAGAAATATGGTTTGTTGGTACTGCTGAAAGGCAAAAAATCAAAGCGGCAATGGGATGGCCGTTAGAGGCGTAAGTGCTTGTCGAAAAAAAAACCGTCCGGTGTACGCTCGTACAACCGGACGGTTCAGATAAGCAATGTACAGCTTAGGTTATTGCACTACCAGTTTTACCTGACGCTGTTGATCACCTGCCAGCATGACAACCTGGTAAACGCCGGCACTGAGTGCTGCGGTGTTAATTTCCGCTTTGTATTTACCTGCGCTGAGTTCCTGATTCAGTACATTCTGTACCAATCTCCCGTTGAGATCAAAAACTCGGATATCCGCAACCGTTGTACGATCGAGGGTGAAGGGAACGAGGGCAATGCCGCTGGCCGGATTGGGGTTGGGAGCGGAAAGCGAGATACCGTCCGCCGTTAATTCATCTACACCTACCGAACCTCCGAAAGCGATGTCATCAATTTGCGCCCAGCTGCCAATGTGGGGAGTTCCTGAATTGCCTATTGCAAAGTAAATCAAACAGGTAACCGGGTTAGGACCGGACCCATTCACTGGAATAACCCCTTGAGTATAAACGGATTGGTTGATACCAAACTGTATACTTCCACCGGCTGTGGGTTGAGTGTTGAAATCGGAAAAAATCACCGAAGCATCCAACACATCACCACCTATTAAGTTGGTTTTATAGTAGAAGGAAATACTGCCATAATTTTGAGTTACCGCAAAACCACTACCACCGGTTCCGGTACTGGAGATAAACCCGGGGAAATCTCCGGCAATCGACGACACCACATCCAGACGCACTGCTGAAGAGCCATTGTGCGCATTCGATGTTTGTGTTACCGGAGTGGCTATACCGGGAATATTATTTGATGACCATTGATCCGGGGTGCCATTTGCCCAGGTTTCCATTCCTCCGTTGGGAACTTGAGCCATCAGGCTAAGAGGGAGCAGCGATAAGATAGAGAGTAAGGATTTTTTCATGTAGGTAGATTTTTCACAGCAAAGATCGTTGAACCGGCCCGATAAAGAAAACTGTTTCTTGTCATTAAGCTGATCGGAGCTTTCAACCGTCGAAACAGCCATCTCATCCACCATTTTTGTTAACATTCACCTCCTGAAAAGCCGTCCGTCAGCTGACAAATCCCCCATTCAAATTGGCTACTTTCGTGACCATTCACATGCAGGTACACATCATCAACCGTTCCGGACATGCCTTACCGTCCTATGAAACCGTCGCCTCGGCGGGTATGGACCTCCGCGCCTGTCTGGAAAACCCCGTCACCATACATCCCGGACAACGATTGCTGGTTCCCACCGGACTCTTCATCGCCCTTCCCGTAGGGTTCGAAGCGCAAGTGAGGCCCCGCAGCGGTCTGGCTGCCAAATACGGTATTACCGTGCTCAATAGTCCGGGCACTATCGACGCCGACTACCGCGGAGAGATCAAAGTCATCCTCATCAACCACGGACAAGAAGCCTTCGTCATCAACAACGGCGAACGCATCGCCCAGATGGTGGTTGCCCGCCACGAACGTGTGGAATGGGCCGAGACCAGCTCGCTGGAAGAAACGGAGCGCGGTGCAGGAGGGTTTGGATCGACGGGGAAATAAGGGGGGCGCCCCGCTGGCTTCGACTCCGCTCAGCCACCGGGAGGTGAATAAATTAAAACCCGTCAAGGGGTAAAATCAAGAACTATTTCCGGTGGCTGAGCGGAGCCGAAGCCAGCGGAAATGATAACTCACAACTGAAACTAAAATTTTATGAGAATCATCGTTCCAATGGCCGGCATGGGAAAGCGCATGCGGCCTCACACACTCACTACTCCGAAACCACTGGTTCCGGTAGCTGGGAAACCCATTGTACAGCACCTGGTGGAGGATATCATCCGCATGTGCAACCAGAAGGTGGAGGAGATCGCCTACGTAGTAGGGCGTTTTGGTGAGGAGGCCGAGAAGAATCTGGTGAAGATTGCCGAGAACCTCGGTGCGAAGGGAACCATCCACTACCAGGACACGCCACTCGGAACGGCACACGCCATCCTCTGTGCTGAAAGCGCGTTGAGAGGTCCGGTGGTAGTGGCGTTCGCCGATACCCTTTTCAGCGCCGACTTCCGCATGGACGACGACTGCGACGGTGTGATCTGGGTAAAACAGATTGAAGATCCCCGCCAGTTTGGTGTGGTGAAAACAGGTGCCGACGGGGTAATCACCGATTTCGTAGAGAAGCCACAGGAGTTTGTGAGCGACCTCGCCATCATCGGCATCTACTACCTGAAAGATGGCGAAAACCTCCGCAGCGAACTGCAATATCTCATCGACAACAACATCAAGGACAAAGGCGAATTCCAGCTCACCAATGCCCTCGAGAACATGAAGGCCAAAGGCAAACGCCTTAAAGCCGGAAAAGTGGACGAATGGCTCGACTGCGGCAACAAAGACGCCACCGTGTACACCAATCTCCGCGTACTCGAAATCAAATATCCCAACAACCACATCGCTTCCACAGCCAGGGTGAACAACAGCGTGATCATTCCGCCCTGTTACATCGGCGACGGAGCGGTGATTGAAGCATCGGTAGTAGGTCCTCATGTGAGTGTAGGAGCCAACACCAAACTCAACCATTGCGTAGTGAAGAACAGTATCCTCCGCGATCACAGCGTGTTAAAAGAAGCCATGATCGACAATTCACTCGTAGGCAGCTACGTTCACTACAAAGGCGGATTCCGCGACCTCAGTACAGGTGATTACAGCACCGAATCATAAATGATGAACTATACCAAATCGTTTCACGCGTTAATCCTCTGTGCGCTCTGGCTTCTGGCAGCCTGTTCAGGTACGAAGCCAACAGCCGCAGGACCCTCTGCTTCACGGAGCGGATCGGGTCTCAGCGAAAAGCAGCAGATCGACGCTACCTATGCGTTTTTTGATGCGCAGAAAGAAAAAGTATCCGGCAACGACCAACGTGCCCTCGAACTCTTTGCTCAATGTTTGCGCATTGATACGAAGAACCACGCGGCCATGTACGAGATGGCTTCCATTTATAACCAGAAAGGAAAAGTAAACGACGCATTGTTCTTCGCGAAGAGCGCTTCTGACCTCGACCCGGGCAACGAATGGTATCAGCTCCTCCTCGCCAATACCTATGAGAAAGGCGGGAAGTTCAACGACGCCATCACCATCTACCAGCAGCTCTACAAAAAACATCCTGATCGCGTAGAATATCTCTTCAGCGAATCGGATGCCTTGCTGATGCAGGGGAAACTGCAGGAAGCGATCAAAGTGTACGACGAGATAGAGAAGCATATCGGCGTGAGCAGAGAGATGACGCAGCAGAAACAACGCCTCTATCTCAAGATGGGCAAAGTGAATGAAGCAGCAGCCGAGCTCGAGAAACTCATCAAGAGCGAACCCGATAACCTCGACAACTATTCGCTCCTCGTTGAACTCTGGCAGGTAAACGGGAAGACCGACAAAGCGATGGAGACCATCCACCGCATGCAGGCCATCGATCCGGAAAATCCCAATATCGCATTGGCACTGGCCGAGCAATACCGCAGTGAAGGGAAGAGAGCTGAATCATTCGAAGAACTCAAGAAAGCGTTTTCCTCTCCGCAGCTGCCCAGCGAAGTCAAGATCCGTATCCTCACCAGCTATTTACCGTTGGTGGAGACGAGTCCCGAGATGCTCGATCAATCGCTCGAACTCAGCAAACGTATGAGTCAGGCCCATCCTGCCGAAGCGACACCACAAACGGTGTACGGCGATTTTCTCACCATCAACAAACAGTACAACGAAGCCCGTACACAATATCGCGCCGGACTCACCATCGACAAGAAAAGCATCCAGGCCTGGCAGCAATTGTTGCTGGTAGAGTCAGAGCTGAAAGACTTCAACGCGATGGAGAGTGAAGCCGAAGAAGCGCAGGGATTGTTTCCCGATCAGAGCGTGATTTACCTCTTCAACGGCATTGCCAAGATTCAGAACAAAAAATTCGAAGATGCGGCGCGCACCTTACTCAGCGGCAGCAAGCTGGTAGTGGACAACGACCAGCAGCTGATGGAATTCTACTCCAACCTCGGCGACGTATACAATAAGCTGCAGAAATTCGACGACTCCGACAAATACTACCAGAAAGCCCTCAACATCGACGGCAGCAACGTGTATGTGCTCAACAACTGGGCATATTACCTCAGCGTCCGCAACGAGCAACTCGAGAAAGCCGCTGATATGTCGAAGAAAAGCAATGAGCTGAGTCCGGCCAATGCCAACTTCCTCGACACCTATGCCTGGATCCTCTACCGGCAAGGCAAGTACGAAGAGGCACTTACGTGGCTCGACAAAGCGCGACTGGCAGGAGGAGAAACCAACGGCACCGTGCTCGAGCACTACGGCGATGTGCTCTTTAAATTAGGCCGCACCAACGACGCCGTCGGGTACTGGCAGAAAGCCAAAGCCGCCGGTGATTATTCCGAACTCCTCGAGAAAAAACTGAACGAGAAAAAGCTGTATGAGTAATACGCGATGTTTTCGTATATGGATGGCCGTTATACTTCTCGCCACGGTGGCGGGCTGTAAAACGCGTCAGAAAGCGCAACCGGTTGCTCCTGTAACCACGGTGAAGCCGATGGAAAACGAATCGGTGCAGGATCTCCTCAGCCGCCTCGACTCTGCCAGCTTCAAACCCGAGTGGGTCACGGCCAAAGCCAGCGTCACCACCATCGACGACGGCAACGAAACCAGTTTCAACATCAGCATGCGCGCGAAGAAAGACAGCGTCATTTGGATTTCCATTTCTCCATTGCTGGGCATTGAAGTAGCCCGCGTACTCATTACTCCCGACACCGTCAAATTTCTCGACCGCCTGCACGGAAAATACCAGGTCAACACGTTCGAGACCATTAACAAGCTCCTGCAGCTGAAAGTAAACTTCGAGATTGTACAATCGCTGCTCTACGGCAACTTCTTCGCGTACAAGAAGAATGAAAACCGTTTCAACAGCGTTTACCTCGAAGACAAATACTACATCCTCAGTTCACTCACCAAGCATAAGCTCAAGCGTTCGCTCGAGGAGAAAGATCCCAACAAGCCGGTGATACAGGATGTGTATGTCAACCATACTGACTTCCGGGTACAGAAGATGTCGGTGGAGGACCAGAAAATCGGCAAGGCACTTGAAACCGAATACAATGACTTCCGGGTGACGGATGCCGGCCAATTTCCTTTTAAGTCGGTCACGAAAATCACAGCAGAGAAGAATTTCGAAATACGCATTGAATACGGAAAAGTAAATACCGGCGAAGCGCAGGAATTTCCGTTCAATGTCCCCAACAACTATGAGCGTGAACGGTAAGCGGATACTATGGGTGTTAGCGGTGCTGATGATAACCATCGGCCAGATCAATGCGCAATCGAAGAAAGACCTCGAAGCAAAGAAAGCACGCATTCAGAAGGAAATTGACTTCACCAACAAGCAGCTGAAGATTGTAGAGAAAAACAAAAACGCCACGGCGGAACAGCTGGGTGCTTTACGCAAAAAAATACAATTACGCGAAGCGTTGATTGGTACTATCAACGGTGAGATACGGAGTCTGGGCGGGGAGATAGAAACTACTTCTAAGGAAATCGGAAACCTCGAATCGCAGTTACAGAAGCTCCGCAACGAATACGCGGCGATGATCCGCTATGCGTACAAAAACCGAAACGTTTATCAGCAGATGATGTTTGTGTTTGCGGCAACTGACTTCAACCAGGCCTACAAGCGCATGAAGTATCTGCAGCAATACGGCATGTATCGCCGCCAGCAAGCCGATCAGATCACCAACACCCAAACAGAACTCAACGGAAAGAAAACCGAGCTCGAGGCACGCAAAAACGAAAAGACTTCGCTACGGAATTCCGAGCAGCAGCAGAAAAGCACACTCGAGAAAGAAAGGAAGGAACAAGACAAGCTCTTGCAAAACCTAACTGACAGAGAGAAGCGGCTGAGAAAAGACCTTGCCGACAAGCAGGCGGCCAAGAAAAAACTCGACAATGCCATTGAGAACATCATCCGCAAAGAGATAGAAGCAGCGAAGAAGAAAGCCACTGCGGCGGGCAAGAAAAACGTGACTAACGCCAACGTGTTTACGTTAACACCTGAAGCCGCCAAACTCAGCAACAGTTTCAGCGGCAACAAAGGATCGCTGCCCTGGCCGGTAGAGTCGGGTACCATCACCGAACTTTTCGGCGAACATCCCCATAAAGAACTCAAAGGCATTGTTGTGAAGAACAACGGTATCGACATACAATCCGGCAAAGGTGCGGCAGCGCGCGCTGTTTTTGAAGGCACTGTCAGTGGCGTGGTAGCCATTCCCGGCGCCGGCAAAGCCGTCATCATCCGTCACGGCGATTATCTCACCGTATATTCCAATCTATCGGCTGTCAATGTAGGCACCGGCGACAAAGTCACCACCAAGCAGAAAATCGGCACCATTGGCGACGCCGACGAAGGGGGTAGAGGACAGATCCACTTAGAGATCTGGAAAAACTCTGCGAAGCTGGATCCTAAGCTTTGGCTGGCGAGGAGGTAGAAAGGCAGTTATAGGTTATAGGTTATAAGTTATAAGTTATAAGTTATAGGTTATAGGTTATAAGGCCAGACAGCCCCGGGGATATCTTTGGTTATGTAGGCGATGAGTAGATGATAAAAAGTTGCCCTGCGCCCTCCGCGCCTCTTTGCGTCCCCGCGGTTAAGTCCGAGAGTGACTCGCTATCTACACCAATCGCTGATTAATCGCCTTCGCCACCGCTTCGGTCATAGAAGCCACGTGGAGTTTCTCGTAGATGTTTTTCATGTGCGAACGCACGGTCTCGTAAGAGATATGACAGGAGTCGGCGATCATTTTATAGCTCATCCCCTTCACCAGGCAGCTCAGCACGTCTTTCTCGCGGTTAGAGAGGCCGTAGTTGGGGATTTCCTCCTGTTTCGGCACGGGAGCCGGCGCCTGCAGGAAGCCCAGCACCTTGCGGGCCACGCTCGGACTCATCGGCGAGCCACCCTGATACACCTCCACGATCGACTCCAGGATACGGTTCGGCGAGGTATTCTTCAGGATATAGCCTGAAGCCCCGGCGCAGATCGCGTTAAAGACCTTATCATCGTCCTCGTAGGCCGTTTGCATCAGCACATTCAGCGTAGGGCGGACCTTCTTGATCATCTTCACCAGCTCGATCCCGTTGATATGCGGCATCTGGATATCCATCATCACCACATCGGGCTGGCTCTCGGCGATCTTCTCCTCCAGTCCGGTACCATCGGCATACGACCCCGCCAGCTCGAATCCCGGCGCATTTTGAATCAACGACGACATCGAATCCCGGAACAGGTCGCTATCGTCGAATACAGTAACACGAATTGACATGGAACGAAGGTAAGGAAAATCCCCGAATGTAGGGATTGCTGGTAAGGGAGAAATTACGGCTGGAGTAGCAGAGTGGCAGAGGTTCAGAGTTACAGAGGAGCAAAGGTGAGGAGGTTCGGAGCGGTTGCACTCTGTCCCGCAATGTGTACTCCGTGCAAGTTGCGGGAGAAGCCTCGGGGGTTACTGGGTAACGAGGTTACGAAGTTTCTAGGTTTCTAAGATGCGGAGTTTAAGGGGTTCCGGGGTAGATGCGACCCTCCCTGCCGTGAACGTTCGTTAGCAACAGGTCATGAGCTTGCTTCGTGAAGTAGCGATTATGTTTTTTTTACGTAATCGGTACAGATGATATGAGTCACGCAGAACCGCAAAGACATCAAAAAACGCATGTAGATTTTGAGTTAGGATTAACATTCCTATATAGCGAAGGATGCCTCATGGTATCAGTCATGTAACTTTAGTAATAAGTAAAGGTTAACAACCAGTGAGAAAGAATAAATAAAAAGGCTAAGGTATTTAAGACGATAAGTAAAGTTTAACAGCGAAATAATGTCGAATGTCATCTACAAACGACAACTGAATTCATGAATACGTTCAAGCAAGGTATTGAATTCTGGTTGTCCTTTGTAATACAAACTGGCGGTCGCTTTATACCGCTGTTCAAATCTTGCACGAAGATTTGGATCAGATAATTTTAGTGCTTCGTTTTCAGCGAGGGGTATCTCCTGATCTCTAATGGGAAACCTTGTTTTCTTATGAGCTATATACTCATCAGTACCGATAAATGCTTGTACTTCGGTATGACCAAGAAGTGAGTACAAGTCGTAGTATTGCCGCATTAAATTTGGTAACTCTTCGCCACTTTCTTTTTCTCTCCTGAATTTAGTAACGATTGTCTGAAGTTTTTCGACAAATGTATATCCCGGGTTGTAACACAAAACTTCTTTTGCTCTGTTGTCAATTATTTCGATCCCCTTCGTTGACACTGCTTCATCAAAAGCCCAGGACGAAATTGTTAAAGGTTGATTCGGCGTTACTGTATCGAATCCTGATTCAAGTAGAATACCATCTTTAATTCCGGCAATTGATGAGGTTTTACTTTGGTAAAGTAAACGAATTCCTCCGCTGTTATATGTTCTCTTGTTATCAAAAGCTTCATCCCTCATTACTCCTTCTATACCATCAATTTGAATGTTCGAAGCGAGATAATCATAATAATCCTTTCGGGATCGAACCTGATCTGGTTTTATTTTTTTGGGATTAGCTTCAACATTTGATCCGGCAGGTGGTTTAATGTGGATGTCGATATCTTCCGAAAAGCGATCAATAATTTTATACCCTTTTGAAAGAGATGTTCCACCTTTAAGTTCAAACTCAAACCCTTGTTTCCCGAGTCCGTACAACACATGCATGATCCAATAATCCTTCTCTATCAGTTGAGCAAGAATGCCTGTTTTCTCTTCGATTATTTTTAAGAGATTTTCGAACTCGGGATGTGCATGAAGATAGTTAACGGACATGCTGAGCCTCCAGACGTTTTAACAGGGGAGCAAAAAATGTTTTTGCCCGGGTATTTCCGAAATCGTTAACGGCTCGTTTCAGTTTTTTCAGGTCCATGGTTAAAGCTTTTGTTTCAACGTTCTTCAGGACCTCCTCTGCCTCTTCTGCTAATTTATCAAGATTAGAAACAAGATCAACCAGCAGAAATTCAGTAGTTGGTTTTGATGGAAAACGGTGCTTAACCCGGAATAGAAAAGTTCTGTTTCCGAATTTAAATTCGCCATGACGTTTATGGTTATACACTACGCGTTTATTGTACAGTTGAGTTGTTCCAACTCCCAGTGAATTATAATCGTTTAACGAAGTCACCAGAAAATAATCATCTTTCAGAAAAGATCGGATGAGCAAATTTTCATCCGGAGGTACGATCCCGAAAACACTAACAACCGGATAGTAATACAAACCCTGTTGAAGTTTTTGTAGAGTACCGTCTTTTACCAATCCAGCAAGATCTCTATCGACGGCATTCGACCATTGTTCAAGGTCGGAGCGCCGATAGACTTCACCCGGTTTGAGGTGTTTTTTAAGTACAGAAACTTTAGACAACATACCCATTTCTACGACAAAAATACAGTTATAGGATTCATGATGCAAGAAATATTATTGAAAATTCATGCGAATTGGCACATAAATAAAACAATATCAAATAGATATGAAAATGTATGAGTTTCTGAATCCTTGCTTTATCGTTTCAATGTGCCCCCTTTCTGAGCCACCCTTCTCACTGTAATTTGCAGTTCATGATTCCATCCCCGTTCACCCCAACCGTTCTCCGCAACCCGCACAAAAGCGATCATCGCCATACGAAACACGGCCGCATTGAGTGCAGGTTTTAATAGAACCCGGCACTTCCATCTGAACGCTGATGCGCTTGACAAAGGCTTTGGGGAGTTCGGCGATGAATTCGCTTTCGGCGCTTGCAGCAGAAATGAGGAAGAGGTGTTCGCGGGCCCGGGTGAGGGCAACATAAAAGAGCCGTCGTTCTTCTTCCTTGAGGTCTTCGATGTTTTGCGGACGAATCACCTGATAGATGCGATCGCCCAGCCAGGTGTCAGGGAAGCCACCACCGCCTTTGTAGAGTCCGAGGATGAAGACTGCACGTGCTTCGAGTCCTTTAGCAGAATGGATCGTTCTGGCTGTGAATTCTACGCCGCTATTGCGCAATGCGTACCGGAAAGGATCGTACATACCCGTACGGCGGTAGAGAATTAAAATTTCTTCATTCGAAAACCCGGCCTTGTTGAGTTCGGCGATTTTCCGGATGAGAAACTCTACATCATCTTCACCGGGAGAGCTGGCGAGATAGAGCAGAATGTCGGTTTCATTCTTGTTGAAAGCTTCAACTTCCTTTTCAATTTTTTTCTTGTTCTGCCGGATGACTTCATTTCCGGCTTCAACGATACTATGCGTACTGCGATAATTGGTATTCAGAAAATGAAGCGTGGCATCATCAAAGTAATTTCGGAAATTAACAAAGTACTTTACCTCCGAACCGCGGAATCCATAAATACTCTGCCAGTCATCGCCGACGCAGAACAATTGTGTGGAGGGCTTAAGTAGTTTTTTGATAAGCTCCACCTGCGGCACGTTCACATCCTGAAATTCGTCTACCAGAATATAATCATAACGGTGCTGCAGTGCCGAACGAACGTCCTCATGTTTTTCAAGTAACTGATTCGAGAGCAGCATGAGATCGTTGAAGTCCATGTATGCTTTCGCTTTACAGTTGCGGTGATACGCTTCCCAGATTTTCTCCAGCAGCAGATAATAATGACTCACACGTTCATGTGGTTCCGCTTTTCCTTTTGCAAAACATTCCTGCGCATCCAACGCCGACACTTTAATAAAATCAATCGTACGTTTGATATCGCGGCAAAACTGTTGGAAGGCCTTATCGTACGGAGCAATCGCTTCCTGCACAGCGAGGATGACGGGTCCAGCGAGGTATTTACTCAACCTTTTCCGCAGGATCATATCCAGCTTTCGGCTGATCTGTCCGCTCTCGTACATCTCCTGCTCAAACGTCTTCGACATCCGTTCTCCCCGCATTCGCAATAGTTCCTCTTTCTTCGCTGTTCCTTTACTGTAATCGCTCACATGTTCGATATAAAGGCGCGCTTCCGGAATATAAAAATCAGGATACACCAACATATTTTCTCCCTTCACCGGACGCTCGTACACGTAATCAATTTTATGACGATACAGCCAATCGGCGATATACACTTCCGATTTTGATCGTACACGATCACCTTTCAAAGTGGTATAATAATACTCAGCGGGAGTAGGAGGATTTGTAGGGACAGGCTTCTTCTCCGGCTTGTGATAATAATCGATGATATACTGACGCAGCAGCAAGAGCCAGTCGTAATCAGCAGCAGCGCACTCCTCTGCCGCACGACGCACCACCTCCTGGGTTGTTTCCTTAGCGGTATCCGCCTCCTCCGGTTTTTCCTCCTTTGTATCGATGATCAGATGAAAGCGATTATCATACACCTTGGAGCCCATCGCCCGCAGGAGCTGATACCCGAGTCCATGGAAGGTGGTCATGGTGAGTTGCGAAATCCACGGAATTCGCTGCGTAAAATTCTTTCGAAACTCACGCAATGTTTCCTCGTTATATCCGGCTGTTTCCAATGTATGTTGATAAAAACCCGAAGAATCATTCTGTATGATGAGGCGGTTGATCATTTCATTCGCCGCATTGCGCGTAAACGTAATCGCCAAAATTTTATCCGCCGGCACCCCCTTCTCCTTCACCAGGTACTCAATCTTCTGCAGCAGTGACTTTGTCTTCCCCGAACCCGCTCCGGCCACCACCAGAATGCGTTTCGCTTCATCGGTTATTGCGGAAAGTTGGCGGGGGTTGAGAGATTGGGTTGGCATGGGGGGGGTAGGAGGGTTAGAAACAGATATTTGATGTTAAAATAGCGAAGTTAGAGGATTTGGGGAATGATTTATCCTTCTTTATTTCTAGGAGGGTGGTATGTACGAATGCTACAAATCTTATTTGTAAATCGTAATGATTCGATGTCGGAGACGTAAAAGCAACAACATATTAATTACATTGATTATTAGCGGTGCAAATACCAATATTTATATTCAAACTTAGGCCAAAGATAAAGACCAATGAAGTAAAGCGGAATTAAAAAGAGCAATTTTTTTGATTCAGGGGGTTTAGGCTTAGGCGTAAAATTTGGGTCAGGTGGGTTACAAGTATGACAAGGTGTAAGTCCTAAATCATAATAAGCCGAAAAAAGATCGACAGGTTCATTTCTATTTGAATAATGATAAGCTTTATGATATCGTGAACCAGTTCTGGTTTTATAAACTCTAATCGTATGGTTTTTATTAAAATTCTCCCAATTGTGGAGATCTACGCGATAATTGACATAAGAGTATCCGTATGGAATTAAGAGGCAAGCGACAATTGAAATGTAAATCACCAGAGCAGTAGGATACCAATATCTTACAACTGGGTCATGAACTATATGATAATATCGGTATTTCCACTTGAAACGAAAAACAATTTTCTTAATAGTTTTGGTAATCTGATCTATAATCCTTTTGGCAAGCCATAGTCTTTTATATCTTTCTACTAATTCTGAAGTATAGTTAAAGTTGGACAGATTGAATTCTGATTTCAAATATGAAATACCATCATCTTTGCTATTTATTAAACCCTCATTTTCTTTTTCAACTAAGTATTTTTGTTTAGAAGATAGTGGAGAACCTTCTGGAAGTATATTTTTTGATTTTAAGTTTCTTACAGCCCAGCATTCAATTTCATAAAGTTCCGATCGAGTGAAAATATTATTTTTAATTAGTAAGTCATTAACATCAATTGTTTCTAGAATCGAGTATCTTCTTTTAATGTAGTAGAAATGTTCAAGTAATTCTTCTAATTCAAACTTATTAATTAAATCGTTTGTCTTGGTCGATTGATAGAAATCCATAAAATTAATTTATATTGGAAGTACTTAAACCCTCTCACTCCTCCTCAAAATAATCTCCGTCCATCTTTTTTACGAAGTAGGTGCGGGTAGTGGAGACGCCGAGGTTGTGATCAATCATGTATTGGGCGAGTTGGGTGCCGTCGATGAGAACGATCTTGATGTTGTTCATGGGCACGTATTCGCGGGCGTCGCGGGTGAAATTGGAGGTGGTGATGAAAATGCCTTTGGAGGCGCCTTTGCCGGCGAGTGCACCCACGAATTTTTGGATTTCCGGGCGACCAATTGTTTTATCTGTTTGCCAGCGTTTGGCCTGGAGGTAGATGGCATCGAGTCCGAGAATGTCTTCCTTGATGATACCGTCGATGCCTTCATCGCCGCTTTTGCCGATGGCTTTCCCCGCCTCCTGAATCGTTCCGCCGTATCCCATCTTCACAATTAATTCCACCACCAGATTCTCGAAAAAAGCCGGGGAGTTGTTCATGATTTTGGAAAGCAACTCATGCGCTAGGTTTTTGTGCAGCTCGTTGAAGGAGGCTTCCAGTTGCTCTTCCGGCGTTATTTCTGTTTGTTCATTAACGGTGACGGCCTCATTATCATTAGTCCTGGTACCGGTTGCGAATTCCACGAATTGAGGGAAGCGCATAAGGTAGGTGCTGTCTAACCGTTCGGGATTATCTTTCAGTACCCCCAGACCCTGTTCGGTAATGCGCACCGTGGTTCTGGTTACATTTTCGAGCAGCCCGGAGTTCTTCAGATAGCTCTTCGCCCAATTGAGTCGGTTTTGATAAACGGGTTGTCCGCTGGTAAGACGTTCGGCAAGCTCAGCCGGTGTTAGGTTAAAACTGGCGATCAGCTTTTCCTTGATCGTTTTTACTTCATGAATCTGTTTGTCGCCGAGTAACTGAAGATACGGCTTCATAAAATGGTGGAAAGGTGGTACGGGCATAAGGTGGGATGTGATAAGGTAAAATTATGAAATTGCTACGAAATTTTATAAGTTTGTAATTACGTTAAATTTTAAAATATGGCAAAAACGATTGAACTACTTTGGGAGATTGTCCCATCAAACAAAGAAGAGAAATATGTGGATTTGACAGGGAAGGGAATTTACCAGATTTATGGTACTCACCCGATATATGGACGAAATGTGTTGTTGTATATAGGGATGACAATAACAGATTTAAATATGAGATTGAAGCAACATAAGAATAGTTGGATTAAATATGAATATGATCCGGTAACAATTTATGTTGGTAAGATCGCTACCAATTCCCAATTTCCAACTTTAGATGAATCTGGCGATATTGAAAAGGCCGAATCCCTCTTAATTTATTATTGCGCTCCTGCATATAATTCCAATTCTTTGTCAGGAATAAAATCAGACCTCAGAGGTGAAGGAATTGTTGTGCGTAATTATGGAAAAATTGGCAGCTTGCCAATAGAATTGTCAACCGCCTGGTACGATTCTAAAGTTTGGGATAGTAAAGAGTTTGATGAATAAGCACTTATCAAGCAATAATTGATTAAATTCATCCGGTATCTAAATTGAAGTTGAAATAGATCAGTATAAGGAATGAAGGATTATTTTTATATTTTGGGAATTGAACAAAATGCTTCAATTGAACAGATTAAAAGTGCATACAGAAAACTTTCTATAAAATTTCATCCTGATAAAAATTCTGGAGATAAATTTTTTGAAGATAGATTTAAGGAAATACTAGAAGCCTACGAAACTTTAGGTTCGGACGATAAAAGGAGAGTATATTTATTGGAATATAGTCTATGGTGTAAAAACAATAAAAGTGAGGATTTCAAAAAGTACGAGAGTGAATTAAGGAAACAATTTGAAGAAGAGTTGATTAAAAGAGAAGCGGAAATTAAGAGAAGATATCAAACACCCGCGCAAAGAGCTGCTGAAGAAGAAGAGATCAGACGTAAGAAGGAAGAAGCGAAAAGGGAAGCTGCCCGTGTTGCAGAGGAAAATAGGATTAAGAAGGCAAAGCAGGAGATACAAAGAGAGATTGATAGAAATACCAAACTATATCACTCAATAAATGCTGAGAAAATAGATTATGAAAATCGAGTTAAGAAATTAAATCAAAAAAAACTTGAAGTTGAAAGATTGATTAACCAACTTACTTCACACCTAGAAAGCCTTAACAATTTTAAAAATAGTGCAAATACTAGCTATTCATTTCAAGTGGGCGAAGTAGAAATTATAAAAGAAGTCATTAATAAAATTAATTTGAATTTCGATAAAGAGGAACGGCGACTTTGCCTACATTTACTAATGGATTATGCAAAAAACTCATCTTTCCAATCTGAGTACAAATCAAGTAATCCAAAGATTGTTGATTTAATATTGAGTAATAAAATTCCACATGTCATTTTTTATAATATTTACTATCGACTGCGCTTAAATACTTCTCAGATCCGCGGGTTTGAAGAAGAAGTTATCAGATTATTTAATGAACTGAACAAGTAGAATCTATATCAAAGTTGTTTCAAACGGGAGGTGATTATTTTATTTTGTATTCTTACTGCCCCTTACCCCTCCAGCGGCAACCTGTTCAACTCCTCCTTCAGATGTTTCCAGTTGGGAAGATGTTTGCTGAGTATAGCTAAAAAGCGTTCGTTATGGTGACGTTCGAGAAGGTGTACCATTTCGTGGGCGATGATGTATTCAAGACACGATACGGGCTTTTTGACCAGTTCAAGATTGAGCCATATACGTCCTGCTTCAATGGTACAGGTTCCCCACTTGGTTTTCATTCGTTTTACTCCAAATACGTTCACCTGCACTTTCAAAATCTTCTCCCATTTATCAATTAGTGGAGGAATTATTTCCTTTAACCTTTCTCTGTACCAGTCGTTCAAAATCTGGCTTTTTACTTCTCCATTGCTTCCAGGCTTAATGTACAAATTCAAATGACGGTGTTTGACTTCCACGTGTTGTTTGCCGGGTTGTTCAATTACATTCAACAAATACCGCTTGCCCAGATAAAAATGACTTTCCCTGTTTATGAATTCCTTCGAGGGTAATCTATTTTGTTTATCAAAATTCCGCTGGTGCTTCTTTATCCATCCTAATTTGGAAATGGCAAATAACCGTACTTTTTCGTCCGTAGTATTTAGTGGCGTGGCAATACGCACCCTTCCACTGGGCGGGTAAACGGCCAGGTGTATGTTTTTGATGTCCTTACGGATAACATCAATGGTGATACTCCCTATCGTGAGCTGTTTCACTTAATACTCCGATTGATTTTTGATGATTTCGAAAATAGCATCTACGAGGTTATCATCCTGAATGAATTTCCGGATCGCAATACGTATTTCTTTTTCTTTCGCTTTATTGCCTCGCCAACTATCTTTTTTTACGTATCGGATCTCATTATCAAGATCTGCAGCAAGTAATGCATCTTTTCCAATGTTGTCGTAAATCGCTTGTTTGCCTCTGGTGTTAATGGTGGAAGGGTATTCTTTGCTTCCTTCGGGCTGTTTTACTTTTTTGCTGAGTTCAACAATTTTTTTCAGATACTCCTGATATTCCTCTACGCCTTTCTTCCGCTCTTTGACCAACTCATCCAAGAGCTCGGACATCTTCTGAAAGTATTTCGGATTGGTGGGGGTTTCTTCAATGATCAGTCTCCGGATATTGTTCTCGATGGTCTCAGCCATTGCTTCCTTGCTTTTCCGGATGGATTCCGGCAGGGATTGGCCTGCAATATCTAATCCTCTTTCAACGATGAGCTGTATCAGTGATAGATCTTCCATCTCCGAAATCTTTTCACTTTCTTCAGCTTTGATATAGGAGTCGATCAGATAGCGCATATCCGGCTCGTATGCTTTGAGATCAATTTTCTCTCCGGAGGCATTTTTGATTTCATCACGTAACTGAACGAAAAATTCTACCTCTGATTTTATTGCCTGAGCTTCCGAAAATGAGTATCCCGCTTCTTCCATGTCATTGGCCAATGCAGCATAGGCTCTGATTAGGGAAGAAGTCAGTTTATAGAGTGATACACGCTTTGGTTCGTTTTCCTGTAGATCGCTGGCTTTTTCAGGATTTCCGCAGAAAAACCGGATGTATTGGAGTTGTTCCTTCGGTAGTTCAACCGGCTCAATCAAAGCACGTAAACTTTCCAGGACTTCCTCCAGGTGTTCTCTACTGCGTTTTAACCGGTCAGTAAGCAGTCCTTTTACATCTTCTTCACTATAACCGTGGAAAGCCTCGGAGGTATAATCCTTGATCGATTTTTCCAGACTTTTGAAAAGATCTTTGTAGTCGATGATGTAGCCGTATTCTTTGTCATCACCATCCAGCCTGTTTACCCGGCAAATTGCCTGAAATAAACCGTGATCCTGCATGGATTTATCAATGTATAAGTACGTGGCAGATGGTGCATCAAATCCGGTTAATAGTTTATCTACTACAATCAGCAATTTTAGCTGGGCGGGTTCATCTGTAAATTTTTTCTTTGCGAGATCTTCAAATTCTTCTGCCGATTTCCCGTTCAGCATTTGTACGTAAATCTCGTATTGTTTCAACTTTTCCGTTACAGCATTGTCACTGCTGGCTTCACCCTTGGTGTCGTTAATATTCGGAATATAGCTGGTGATGATGGCACATTTTCCGGCAAGGTCCGTCTGTTGAAACAGTTCATAGTATTTGCAGGCTTGATAAATGCTTCCGCTTACCAACATAGCATTTCCTCTTCCGTTCATTAAACGGGGTTTGGTGTTCATGTCAAATACGACATCTTTTACAATCTGCTCCAGCCTTGATTTTGAACTGAGGACTTTTTGAAGGGTGCCCCATTTCATTTTCAATTGTGTTTTCTGGTAATCGTTGAGCCCCTTGGTTTTGGACTCGAACCACTGGTCAATTTTACTTTGAGACGTGATATACTGATCGATGTCTCTTGCTTCGTACAACAAATCCAATACTACTTTATCTGCAACCGCCTCATCAAATTTGTAGGTGTGGATATATCTTCCGAAAATTTCAATACTGGTTTCTTTATCTGATTTCAAAAGTGGGGTGCCTGTAAAGCCAATGAATACCGCATTGGGTAATATCATTTTCATGGCTTTGTGTAGTTTCCCGCTTTGCGTGCGGTGACACTCATCAACAAGTACATAAATGTCGCCCTTGGCTTTGAAATCCGGGGGAAGACTCCGTTTTAATTCTTCAATATATTCTTCGTAGTCCGGTTCTTCATTGTTTCCAAACTTGTGAATGAGCGAACACATGAGGGATGTTTCGGCTGTGTTCAGTCTCTGAATAAGATCTGCTCCGGATTTGGTACGGACAATATCTTCGTTGACCCCCTTGAATACTTTTTCAATTTGTTTATCCAACTCATCCCGATCAGTGATGATGAGTACCCGGCTATTGGTGATGTTTTCACGGATCCATTTGGTGAGCCATACCATCACCAGACTTTTTCCACTTCCTTGTGTATGCCAGATGATTCCTCCTTCTCTTCTGCGAATGAATTCCTGTGCTGCTTTTATTCCGAAATACTGATTTACTCTGCACAATTTCTTAATTCCCCGGTCGAAAACAATAAAATCATGCAAGAGCTCCATGAACCGCTTTTTCTCCAGCATACAAAGGAGATGTTTGTCCAATAAGTTTTCTGATGGATGTTCTTCTTTCCAGGTGAGATAATATTTCTCCGGTGTTTCGATGGTGCCGTAACGCAAGCCTTCGGTATCGTTACCAGCCATTACAAATTGCATGGTAGAGAAGAACGGGCGGATGAAGGTGCTTTTCTGGTTATCGATGTTTTGGCGAATACCCTCTGATACACTAACTGTACTCCTTTTTAGTTCCAGTACTGCTACTGCTATGCCATTGATGTAAATAACAATATCCGGTCGTTTGGTGTTTTCTCCACGGACAGTGACCTCCTCAGCGAAGGAAAATTCATTTGCCAGTGGATTTTCCCAGTCGATAAAATTGACGGTTACTTTTTGCTGACCAACATCTTCCTTCTGCTTAGAGCCATAGCGCAGCAAATGATAGACCTCTTTGTTGACATCGTATAGGCTCTTACTCTGATCACCGGCAACTTTCTGGAGTTCGGTAATAGCCCGTGTAATCAGGTTATCAGAATAGCCTTTGCGTAGAAGGTATGTCGAAAGGGTCTCAACTTCAATATTCGAATTATCCTCTCTTTCTTCATAAACACCGAGGTACTTATACTGTAGCTCATTGGCTAAAAGCATAACCACCCGGTTCTGTGTTTTTCGTTCTATTTCGCCAACTTTAGTCATTATCTGAAAAGATTTAAGTATGCTTCAAATGCAAATATACGGTTGCGTTTAAACCCGGTAACTTCTATTAAGATATTCAATTTTATAAAATCATTGATAAGCCGGATAGCCGTAGAAACATTTATATTCAATGCCTCTGCAACGTCTGCTGCATCTGTGATGGGTTTTCCATATAAGTATTGCAGAAAGGATTTTGCCAATGCTTGTTTCTTTCCGAGTGAAATTATTTTATGTTCATTTTCTTCCCGCAATTGAATAATGCTCTTAAAGGTCTGTATAGAATTTTCGGACGTGCTGCGTACGCCCTCCAGAAAAAACTTCAGCCATTGTGTCAGGTCATTGTGTGTGCGTACCCGGGTGAGGTTGTCGTAATACAAGGCTTTGTTTCTTTCAAAGAAATCGGAAAGATACAAAGTGGATTTAGTGAGCAATTGGTTATTGACCAGATACAAGGTAATCAACAATCGTCCGATACGTCCGTTACCATTTAAAAACGGATGGATGGTTTCAAATTGATAGTGTGCAATTCCGATTTTGATTAAGTGCGGAACGGGGATGTTTTTATTGTGCAGAAACTTTTCAAGGTCTGACATTAATTCAGCAACACTCTCATGATGGGGAGGTATAAATGCTGCATCTGCTAAACTACTTCCACCGATCCAGTTTTGACTTTGACGAAATTCTCCGGGTAATTTATGTTTCCCTCGTACTCCGCTCAGTAATGTTTTGTGCGTTTGCTTCAGTAAACGATTGCTCAAGGGTAAGTCCTCAAGGCTCGCAATGGCCTGATTCATGGCCTTCACATAATTATGTACTTCCTGCCAGTCGTCCTTTTTTTCAGGTTGTATGTACTCTTCTTTCTGCACTACATCGTCAATATTGGTTTGCGTGCCCTCTATCCGGCTGCTTTTGGTACCTTCTTTCAGTACATGCATCTTTATAAAGAAATCTACATCCGGTATCAGTTGTGAAAAGGCATTCAGCTCGCCTAGTTTAATATCCGCCTGACTCAGCAACACACTTAATTCTCCATCGTTCAATTGCCAGGGAATATCCACCAAGTTCGGTTCAAAGCTCTTGTATTGATAGCGTTGTACGTACTTTCCAGCTATAAAGTCATTGATATTCATTGTTTTATCTATTTTGCGGCTCCTGCAAATACAGAATTCCTTATTCGCAGAAAACAGCTAAAGTGCAAATATAAGAAATCTTATTTGCACTTTCGAACGTTTAACCCTGTTTGAGTTACTTCATAAAACGAAATAACCTGTAACAGTTGCAGCAGGTCGTTTGCCGAATTTTTGACTACCCGGTTCTGGGTTTTTCGTTCTATTTCGCCTACTTTGACCATGTTAGTTTTTGAAAAGTTTGAATGAAACCTGATAACGATAGAATTCAATATTTGGGGCTACAGCCAAAGCCCGTTTAATACGGCTGTCGTCCTCAAGGGCTATGATGATGCCTTTTACGGTTTGATGATTTTCTGCCAGCTCTTCCAATACAAAACCCATGTACCGTTGTATTTGACCCACAACATTATCACTGGCACGTCCTTTCTTTAGTTCTACAACCAACAACTCCTTTTTATCTTTACTGATGGCGAGGATATCAATCGGACCGGTATCGCTTGGATATTGTTGTCCAACAAGATCACCATCTTCCTGAAAGATGTCGTACTTCCTTCCGAGTTCTGTTTGAGCCCAGTTTTGAACCAGAAAATCTTCCAGATGTTTTTCGAGTGCAAAGGTGGATGGATCTTCTACCGTATTATCGGTGGAGATGATAGTAGGAGGTTTGTTACCACCAATGAAACGCTCGATCTCTTCTGCATGTTTGGAGATTTGCCCAATAGTGCCAATATTACCAGTTGAATTCCTGAGTGCTTCGCTCATCTCGTTGCGTTCAATAGTGATGGAGAACCAACGAACTGTTCTACGATGGGCAAGGTCATCGTCTTTATGATAGGAATAGTTGTCGGTAACTTCCCCAACATAATACTGACCCAAACCATTTGGAACAAGAACAATATCTCCCACCTGTATTCCTTTCGCCAATGTCCATAATGCACCACAAGCTAACCCGGCTGCTATTTTTGATTTTGTAGGATTTTTCTCAAGGAAAACCGGGGTATATCTATGATTGAAGTCTTTCCAGTTATCCGGCAATTTTCCGGTCAGGTCAACATCCCACAGGAAATCAACGCCTATAAAATTTCCTTGGTGACCTTTCTCGGCAAAAACACTTTTTGCGCCAAGCATGATACGGTAGTAGTTTTTCATTTTAGTAAGAGTTGTGGGTAAAATTGATGGATGAATTGTTTTAAAGCTGTTATGTCTTTTTCAGCATTGCGAATAATGCGATGTTGTGTATCACAAACGAACGTGTCATACGGAATCTCAACAAGCATAATACTATGTTTTGGAAGTAATTCCCTTCTACGTTCATCGTAAATTTTTCTTTGTTCACCACGATGTACACCTGAAACAGTCATTTTATCCGGTTTGTCGAAAAAGCTTACCGGTTTTACATGTTGTACTTCCCTATATTCAACAACAAGTTTTAACTCCGGATAATAGGCATCTACCGGTAGCTTTTTGCCTTGCCTTCCCTCTGTAGCATCGCCTCGTAAAAAATCAAATGTATGTTGACGTTGTGCCGTTGCCCCAAGAATTTTATCCATCAAGTCTATAACATATTGCTCATCTCTGTTTGACGGAGGCTGATTTGAACGTTTATCCTCTGTTTGTAAGGATGTAACTGCATTTTTGGGAATTGCTACACTCGGTTTGCTTACAAAATACCAATTGGTGTTAGTAGATTTTCGATCTGCAAAAACATAGGGAATTTTGTGTAGTTGATTGGCTCGGTCTAATGTTCTTAGTATATCACGAATGGGTAAACCACCTTTGAGATCAGCTTCAAAGATTCCTGCCTTCACAAAATAAGGCATGAGGTCTTTAGCGGGAATTTGTTTTACCGTAGGATTCGCATCAAAAAACTGCTGAATTACTCTGTTGATTGCTGATATTTTACTGAGGTCTGCCATTGTATTTTATCATTTAGAAAACAATTTCCCAAGCAGGTAGCCCAACAACACAATACCTCCTATGGTGATGGCTGCATCAAACAATTCTTGATTACTTCTTCCAGATAAGTATTCATCGTACTGCTTCTTGGAAATGGAATTGTTCCTGTACAGCAACAACATGTATTCATCTTTTTCCGGTTTTGTTGCTGAACCAGCCTGCACTTTTTGATTCAATTCGAACAGGCGGTTATAATCCAACGTGTTATTTGTTGCCATTTTTCCTCCTTTCGCCAATCAACATAAATATTTCAGGAAGATGAGGTAGAATTTGCTTCTGGAATTGATCGAGAATTTGTTTCTGGTACTCCAAGCTGGTTTTCAACCGCTCAAGTTCAATATTCTGTTTTGAAATAAGGTCTTTATTTGCATTGACCTTATCATTACACTCATCCATTTTATCTCGCATAAAATCTTTAAGGTTGTGCTTAGTAGTGTAAAACGTAATTACTACCGCAACAACACTCGAAAGAATATAAATGAAATCTTTAACAGGGATTAAATCCATTCTATGATAGTTTAATGTTGTTATAAATGCGTCTATAGGGCAATTAGACCAATCTTATTTTGCCGGTTAATAATGATTGCATCATACCTTTTTTTAATAATGCGTATTTATCCTTAAGTTGATTTAAGGCATCTATTTCTTTATCTATACCTGACAAAACACTCGCAATCTCAGCCTGTATTTTAATACATGGCACTTGTATTTTTAATTTTCCTAAGGCTGATCTTGAAATTCGTTTATGCGTTGTTCCTCCAACTTTTTCTGAAATCATTTTGAACCATTCATTCGTAGAAAATACGTAAGAAAGAAATGTTCGATTTGCAATTTCTTCACGAGGTCTAAATATTGTTACGTCAACAGAAGTTATTACTTTATCTTCTGAAATATTTGGAAAGACACAGGCTCTACCAGCAGGATCGGCTAAACGACAAATTAAAAGATCCCCTTCATGGAGCGGCTTACACTGTAAGTGAGTAAAGGATCTTTCAAAGATGTATTTTTTAGAATCCAGATCTTTAAATTTCCCGACTCCAATATTGCCAGTTTGAATTAACCGTACACCTTCAGTCGTTATGTGCTCGGCTTCAACCCAGTCTCCATCATCAAAAAGCTCTTTTTTAAATTCAGCGAGCTCGAAAAGTGTAACGTTTTCCCACCCCTCCTTCGGTTTCAACAATACCTGCATTGCTCCCTGCTTAATCATCCGCTTCTTCTCAATCAACTTTTCCAGGCTGCTGATCAGCGCATCCATATCGCTGAGTGCGGTGGCGATGGCGGTTTGTTCCGATTTGGTGGGTGGAAGCGGAATTTTAACTTTCCCCAGTTGGGCGGCACTAATGTGGACAACCGCATCACCTTGGCCACGACTCGCTTTTTGCTTTTGGATAAATGGCGCATTTAACATATATCCCAAGAACAAGGGACTCACATTTGTAGGCGAGAGTATTACAATGTCGCCTCCAGCATACGCTTCAAATTCATCCAAAAACGCAACGCATTTCCCGATTTCTTCTTTTGTTTCTCCTGATCCAGCAAACAAAATATCACCAATTCTTAATCTCTTTGCCCTTTCTGCAACCTCCTTAGAGATAAACGAATAAAATCGCTTGATATAATCATTGTGTCGAGTGTAAATTTCACCGTACCTCAAGCAAGGATAATCACCGCTTTGCGCTTCATCCTTACGAACACCAGAACCTTTTGAGAAACTTCCTAATGCTCCTATGGGTGTTATCTGCCAATCTTCAGGAATAGTACCCAATTCAGTTTTTTTGTATTTCTCGGCCACTAACTCCATACAAATCCCATTTTTTGAAGATGAGCATTGACCCTTTCTTCCAAAGCAGCAACTTCCTTGTTTTGCTTCGGAAGCGGTTTTTCGTAACGTTCTGCCAGTTCTTTAATCCGTTGGGTAAGTCGTTGGCTGATACTTTCCAGTTCTGATGTCACCGCTTGTTCAATGGTGTTCATCCACTTACGGTCTATGACGAGTACTTTGATTTCATTTTCGGCAAGTGCCGTATATTTTTCAAGCAGCGCTTTATCCAATTCCTGAACGGCTACTTTTAATTTGCTATTCAATTCAGTTTGCTTTTCTGAGAGATCAAGATATGTTTCCAGTACCTTGATTTCATCCTTTGCTGATTTGTCTTTTTTGATTTCCTTCAACCGTTTCGCCACATTGGCTTTGTTTACTTTATCCAGTTGAGAGAAGAAGCCTTCATCGCCTCCATGTTCCTCTTCCAGTTCGGTCAATTGTTGCGCCAGCTCATCACGGTTGGCAGTGATCGAATCAATCTCTTCCTGCTCTTCCTGAAAGTACTCGTTAATCATTATTGATTTGGGTATCAACAAACCATCCCAGTCTTTTTTCTTCTCCTGAGTTTCTACAGTTTGTCCGGCATTCCAGCCATCGGCTACAAGAGTATAAACATCATCCTGCATGATATCCGACCAATACGTCATCAGGTGCTGATAGATATCGTACTTGTCAATGAGTTGTAAGCCAGCGAAACGCTTCAACAGGTTTTCGGAAATATCACGTATAATCACTTTCGGCTTATCTCCGATACTGATCGCCTCCAGCTCCGGTTTAACCGCAGCTTTCCATTTATTAAACACCTTATTAATCTCCGATTGATACGCAGTAAATTCTGCATGTTGATAGATGGTCTGTTTAATCTCTTCCTTCGGGATAAGTAGATCAAGATACCCCTTCCGCTTATTGTTGGTAAACAGCACCGCTCTCATATTCGGATACACCTCCCAATACGATTGCAATGTATCGATATCCGCTACCGGAATACCACCCAGCAGATGTGCTGCAATATCCTGTATATCCTCCGGTTCCTGGCTATCGATATAACGAGGGATGTTCAGATTAAACTCGTTCGTCTCAATTTCAGCAAGTGGTACCATCCGGCTATACTTCGGCTGCTCCAGTTGGTTATTGAAGGTATCCACAATTTTATGGATATCCTTATCCTGCAAACGGTTCTTATTCCCATCCTTCACAAAACCCTTACTGGCATCTATCATAAAAATCCCTTTCCGGGCAGCAGCGTTCTCTTTATCAATAACGATGATACACGCAGGAATACCGGTACCATAAAACAGGTTAGCCGGTAAGCCGATGATCCCTTTAATATATCCCCGCTTAATCAGATTTGTTCGAATCTCCGCCTCGGAACCACCCCGGAAAAGCACACCATGCGGAAGAATCACTGCCCCCTTACCGGTACTCTTTAGTGACTTGATAATATGTAAGAGGAAGGCATAATCCCCATTCTTCTCCGGTGGGATACCAAAACCACTGAAACGCCCATACTCATCATTCTGCGGATGCAAACCATTACTCCAACTCTTATAACTAAACGGAGGATTAGCCACCACATAATCGAAGGTCTTCAATGATTTATCGGAATTCAGAAACAACGGTGTAGCCAGCGTATTATCCTGTTTGATCTCCGCAGTCGGATAGTTATGCAGGATCATATTCATCTTCGCCAAAGCGGCAGTCGCATTATCGTTCTCCTGTCCGTAGATACTCATCCCATGCTCCGTCTCATCCGCTGCCTTCAACAACAACGAACCCGAACCGCAGGTAGGATCATAGATCGTCTGATCCTGGCTTTTAGCGTTTTGAATGCCTATCACGTTCGCCAGAATCCGTGACACCTCAGCTGGAGTATAGAACTGTCCTTTGCTTTTCCCGCTCTCGGTAGCGAAGTGACGCATCAGGTATTCATAGGCATCACCGAGGAGGTCATCCCCATCCGCCCGGTTTTTAGAAAAGTCCAGAGCCGGGTTTTCAAAAATGGCAATCAGCTTGGAAAGTTTATCCACCATGGCTTTATCCTTCCCTAACTTATCAGCATCATTGAAATCAGCCACATCAATCACCCCCCGAAGATCATTTGCCGTTGCCAGCTTACCGATGATTTTATTCATACCATCACCGATATCCTTCTTTTGCTTCAGCAGCACCATATCCGCAAACGAACCACCCTCCGGCACCTCAATTACGGCATCCCGTTTACCGGCATACTTATCGCTAACGTACTTCACGAAAAGCAGGGTTAATACATAATCCTTATACTGAGAGGCATCCATTCCGCCCCGAAGCTCGTCACAGCTCTTCCAAAGAGACGAGTACAATTCACTTTTCTTAACTGCCATTTTTTGCGTTTATTGACTTTTGATAGTTGTATTTTTTGGGCGAGGGCAGGAATTCCATAAGTATTTCTTAGCCCCGGCACCAAAGTTTAAAATGATGATTTAATAGTTGGTTTTTGAGCAAATTTAATATAAGTAGGGGAAAAGGGGGGGGTGAGAGGATTTTGAACTGGTTAAACCCATAATAAAAGTGGATGGGAAGGGGATGAGTGGAGGTAGGAGAGGGTTGGGCGAGGTGTAAATTTAGGGTGAGGGAATCCAGGCAGCAAGAACACGTTATTTTTTGATTAATCGATAATATTTTTATTTTTATATCCATAAAATATTTTATAACCTCGTATGTACTATATATTTCCATTGCTAATACTAGTTCTGAGCACAATTGTATTCCACATATTCTTAATTCGTAAATATCCTCAAGATAAGTTGTTTTGGAAGAGAGTCGATTATGGTTGGGTAACTCTTGGAATAATTGGACTTTTGGGCTCTTCCATTTCTTTTCAAAACACCAGATCTGAAAATTTCGAAAGACTTCATCAGAATATGCTCATTGGAGTCTATGATCAATTAATAAGGGATACGGAAAGAATGCCACTGGAATTACACAACTACCGGCTACTCCTTCAGTATCAAGATACGGTCAAAACAAATTTGGTAAAGTGTGATAGCTTGATACGAATATTGAGTAAACTTAATTCCCAATTACTTATTTATAGAGATACAATTGAAAAGCAAACTTTAATTACTTTTTTTGATTCAATCACTAGACCCTATAATTTGTTTTTATTCACGAACTCTTTCAAACAACTAAATGACAAGGGTGTTACTGTTAGTTTTATGCTTTCAAGAGTTAAAGAAGAATTAGATGAAGTCAAGAAATATAAATCAGAGAGAGTAAATGGTGAATTTTACTTTCTGATGTTATATATTTCACCATATCTGGTTGCAATAGCAATCGCTATTCGTTTGACCAAGATAACAGTAGAGATCGAAGAAATAAAGTAAACAAGCATAAATATATTTAGAGTTTAATAAAATATAAATATAGCAAACCATACACTATGTCAAATACCCAAAATCCTGATACTCGTGACATTGATTATTACGAGGAATTAAAAATCACTTATAAAAGTAAAGGTGAATCTGGTGAGACATCTATACCTATAACAGATGTTGAGCTGGTTTTCCTGTTGGGCGCTGGAGTAAGTGTACCCGCAGGTCTGCCATCCCAACTTAAGTTAACAAATGATTTCGAACGCGAACTTGATTCAGCATCAAAAATATTTGGAAAAATAATAAGGAATGTAAATGATCTGAAAGAAAACGATTTCCTTTCAAGTTTAAACGTGGTATTGACTTCGCAGGAAACATCAAGTAATGATGAGACGCAAACCGAGGATTCACTAAATAATTTCTTTATTAATTACTATGCCGAAAACTACAATACCCAAACAAATCAAAAGTTTATTGAATATTTCAATACAATAAAAAGTGAAATTGGAATTCTTCATGAAATTTATTATGCATTTAAATCAAAGTCTTTTGTTTCTATTCCGAGTAAGAGGACGAACGGTAATAAAATATCTGATAACAATAAAACAACTAATTTAGAGATAATATTAGCGACATTAAGAGATTTTAATAAAGCTACAGATAGAGGTGAGAAAGAAAATCCGTTTTATAATTTAATAGGCACCTGGGACAGGGAAATTCTTCAAGCAGTTTCAGGGCGGAAGATAACTTATTGTATTGAACTTGAAAAATTAATTGCACTTTATGTAAGGAAAGCATTGACGCATAAAGATGCGGTTGCTAACGCACAGTATTTAAAACATATTTTTTATCTGCAAGAGAATCATAACACGCCCATAAAGATATTTACATTGAATCATGATCTCTTGATAGAGGAAGTTCACAAAGATTATCTGAAAAAAGATAAAGATAAAGATAAAGATAAAGATAAAGATAAAGATAAAGATGATGTTGGATTGCGTGTTGGGTTACGTGATGGATTTGAATTAGCAGCACCAGTTTATAATATTGATAGCATTTATGATTACGAACGTGAAAACATTCAAGCTAATAGCACAAACTATCATCCTGTACAGTTATATAAACTTCATGGCTCTTTAAATTGGTATAAGGATGATAAAGGAGGAATAAGAAAAGAAGAAAATGAAGGGAACGAATATAGTTTAGAAAGGGCGCCTGAGTTGATTTTTGGTGCTAGCCAGAAGCTAAGGTCTGAAGAGCCATTCAACGAATTATTCATTCAATTTAAGAAAAGTTTAACACGCAAGAAACCTACAATTTTAATTGTTATCGGATATTCATTCACCGATAATCATATTGATGATGCTATTAAAAGTGGATTAGACAAAAATTGCCATTTGAGGATAATTATAAACAACCCGAGTTTTTGCGAGACTGAATATTTTTCTTTGCCACCATTTCCATTTGAAGTAGAGTCATCAGAAGGTGGTGAAGAGAAAAATGTTTATAAAGATGAACAAAATTCATTAATAAGTGTTAGGCAGCGTTTGATTAACACTGCCAGGTACGAGGAGTATCTTAATTTGAACTATATTTTACATTCAGTATACTACAGTAGAAATTACGAAGAAGATGCGTACTTTCTATATTCAATTAGCCAAAAGAAAGAAAAGTTAAGTGAAATTTTCGTGCTTTTGGGTGTTTCGGCTATCCCTGATAGTTATAAAATAGAGATAGATCATGTACACGAAGCAATTAATGGCATTGGTCATTGTGGCGGTTATGAAGATAGTAGTAATGGGTTGATAAAAAAATTGAATGATATTGATTTTGATTCAGAGGAGAAATGGAGTGAAATTGTTGCTAGTGTGTATGATGAAGTTATATTTAAACATTCCCCGGGCGAACCTTTTAAAGAAATATCAAATGTGATATCTGATTTAAAGATTCAAGCGTATAAAATTAGTAATACATCCGAGGACTCTATTAATAGAGAAGCGGCTCTTGCCCTACTAGATGACATTAGGTTGATTGATAAATTTATTAAAAATGTAATACCTACTCATTTAATCCTCTTTTATTTGTATAGTAGAGCAAATTTCTTGAATGTTAAGACCGGAAATGGTCAAATGTCGGCTTTAATTGGCAAAGGTACAGCATCATTGCTTTTTCAGTTTGAGATGTATCTGAAATTTAATTATTTCATTGAAGTTATTGCAATCCATCTGTTAAATCAGAATAGTAATATGAAAATTTTAATTGATAAGATATCAAATGATAAATCAAATTCGCGTTCTAATAGTTTTCAAAAGCTTGTAAAAGAAAACAATCGTGTTAAATTTGGAAATAAAATTAACAAATTGAATAAATTTTTGTTTGACGTAAAAGCTAAAATATTGGTTGAAAAAGTTAAAGATAACAGATATAATTCATTTGTTAAATTTCTTTTAGATTCAAACAAGCTCACAAGTGGAAAAAGGGATAGCAAATCTATAGTCGGTAATTCTAGACGATCAGCTTCGACTGATAGAAATACAATTGGTTTGTTCGAATCTTTGATCTTTAGTCTAAGGGATGATATATTTGACAGGGAAAAAAGTACTAATAAATTTAAAATAAAGAACAAACATGAAGACAAATGGAATAAGTTGTCGGTGCATGATAAACGTATCTTGTATCCTTCTGGTAATAGGAAAGTACATTCATCTCAATCAATGGCAATGATGCAAGCGGAGTTTCAATTGATGGCAAAAGGTATGCTTAAGAGTTTTGTACATAGATTAGGGCATAGAACGATTATAAAGAGGGCTATTATAGATATGGGTTTGATTTTTAGGAAACATTCGATCGAAAGAGGCAAATATGATGAGAAGTTCAAGGATGATATTCAGAAAATCTTGAATAAATTGATTCGAAATGAGGCTTTAAGCAATAGCGACAGAAAACTTCTTGAACTATATAAATTACAGGAATTGAATGATGGGAGTGCAGCTAACAATGATATGACAGTTGTATATGCTAAGTACAAAGATGATGTAAGAATTAAGCAGATCAACCAAAAACTTGAGGAGAATCTCAATTGGTATTTCTACCATAACCTAAAAGTATTAGGTGAATTTTATAATGATATTTCTATATTGTCATTTAATGATCATGAGAGGGGAATGGATAACAATGATTATATCAATAAAAAGTTATTAGGAGATGAGGTTAAGGGCGAGGAAATAAACAGGCGTATAAAGTATAAGCACCATAGTAGTAGTGTTTTTTTATCGAAGGATTTGCGCCATATAAATCTATTTAAATATTATTATACTGAACTACAAATGAATAAGGATTCCTTAAACTCAAAGATCGATTGGAATCCGTTAAAGTGATCAATATGCCCCACCTCCCCACCCTCACCCCCACCCCCACCCCCACCCCACTTCCCCCTGATTCACCCTTCCAATCCGCAGGACACACCCTCGATTTCAGCATCGTTGATTTCTGGGCATGGAGTCAGTCGGATCTTGTTGAGAATAGAAACCGGGGTATTCTCGCGGAGTTTCTGGTGATGAAGGCACTGGGGATAGAACGACCAACAAGATTAGAGTGGGACGAAGTCGATCTGATAACAGAAAATGGAATCAAGGTAGAGGTGAAATCTGCGGCATATATTCAATCCTGGAAGCAGACGCGTTTTTCTACCATCAGTTTCGATATTTCGCCTAGAAGTAAACTCCTGCCGGATAATAACTACACCAACGAAAAATTCCGCCCGGCGGATGTTTATATTTTCTGCCTCTTGCACCATAAAAATCAAGCAACCATCCATCCAACGAACCTCGATCAATGGACATTTTACGTGGTGCCAACGAAGGTGTTGGAGGAGAAGCTTAAGGAGCAAAAAACATTGAGCTTGTCAACATTGTTGTACCTCGGTTTTGAGGGAGTGAGTTATGAAATGTTGCATAAGCAATTCCAAAGAGCACTCGGGTAGGAACGCGGATGACGCCGATCTTGCGGATGATCGCTAATTTGATTTCGGTTCATGCCGGTCCCGACCGGCCACTACCATTGAAGCTCTGTAACTCTGTAACTCTGTAACTCTGTAACTCGTCACTCTTGCCCCTTTTCCCCTGTTACATCTCTTATCCATTTACGAGTAACTATGCTGACGTAGGGGGAACGCGGATTCGCCTTCGGCTAACGCTGATCGCGAAGGATCGCGACGGATGGTCTCAGTTTAAATCTGCCTTCAGTCCGGTCCCGGCTGGCCACTACTTTTGTAACTCTGTATCTCTGCAACTCTGTATCTATTCCACCCTTGCCCCTCTTCCCCTCCCGCCTTGCGAAGCAAGCGGGATGATCCTCTTCTTCCCCTTCAGTAACATTTATCACTGTTTCCTGCTTTTAAACCATCTACTTTTGATTCGCCATAAATGGCTTCGGTTATGATCAGAAAATACTTATCCTTCGTATCGCTGTTTCTGCTGAGCAGCTTCGCCATTGCCCAGAATGTACCGTTCAGTGTTTATCTCGAACCGGTTACCGTACCAGGTGTGGGCGGACTTCAAGCCTTTGCCTTCGGACAGGATAACGGCAAATGGCTGATTGTAGGTGGACGCCTCGATGGTCTGCATCGTCGTCAACCTTTCGCTTCGTTTGATGTGGCCGGAAATAATAACCAGCTGCTGGTGGTTGAACCCGTCACGCAGCAGTCGTGGAATGTATCGCTCACTTCTCTTTCTGTACCGCTGCAGGAGCAACTGAGCTCTACCAACATGGAGTTTCACCAGGAAGGAAATTATCTCTACATCATCGGTGGTTATGGTTACAATAATGCTACCGCGTCACGGAAAACATTTGATGGATTGATTGCGATAGATGTACCGGCCGTAATCAATGCAATCATCAATGGTTCATCGATTACACCTTTTTTCCGATTGATCAACGATCCGCAGTTTGCTGTCACAGGCGGGCATCTCAAAAAAATTAACGATACCTATTATCTCCTCGGTGGAAATCAGTTTGACGGCGACTATAATCCGATGGGTCATGCAACTTATACCCAAACATATACCAATGCTATCCGCAAGTTTAATCTGGAAGATGATGGTACAACGATCACCATTGCGCATCTGCCTGCCCACAACGATTCAGTAAACCTGCATCGACGTGATTACAATGCCGTGGCGCAGATTTTACCGGACGGTGCAGAGGGCATCACGATGTTCAGTGGTGTCTTCCAGCCCACCATCGATTTGCCTTATCTCAACTGTGTGAATGTGGACAGCATTACGTACACGGTCAACAATGCATTTCAGCAATACTATAATCACTACCATTGCGCCGTTTTACCGATGTATTCGGCATCAAACAATGAAATGCATTCTGTGTTTTTCGGTGGTATTGCCCAATACTACGATAGTGCCGGTGTATTGGTACAGGATCCCAATGTTCCTTTTGTGAAAACCATTGCCCGTGTTACGAGAGATTCGATGGGAACGATGGCCGAGTATAAACTGCCGGTAGAGATGCCTTCGCTTCTTGGAGCCAGCGCAGAGTTTATTCCGCTGAGAACAGTTCCGCAATTCAACAATGAAGTTTTTAAACTGGATGATTTTACGACTGACAGTACACTCGTTGGATATATCTACGGAGGTATCAGCAGCACGGCCGCGAATATCTTCTGGATCAACAGCGGGACACAAAGCAGCGCCAGCAGCCAGATCTTCAAAGTATATGTGATAAAAAACACAACGGTAGGAATTCACGATCTCAACGAGCAGAGCATCGGAACACTCAAAATGCAGGTTTTCCCGAACCCCAACGACGGTAACTTTGTTGTGAAGTTTAATTTAAGCAAAGCCGGAGAAGCGAAAATTACCGTGTTCAATATTGGCGGAAAGAAGATCATGGAAAGTAAGATGGAACAACTCGGTGAAGGCGAGCATACCTGGCAGGAACAGGTCAAAGGGCTTGAGTCAGGTGGCACCTATATCCTTACTGTCGAAACACCATACGAAAAAGCGACACAGCAAATCATCATTGAACCGTAGTTCATTTTCGTTCTACACATATAGAAGGAACGCGGATTCGCCTTCGGCTAACGCAGATCGTGCAGATGGTCGCGGATTAAATTTGTCAACTTCCGCATGTCCGCTCCCGACCGGCCACTACCATTGTAACCCCGCATCCCTGAGGCTGCGCAAAGGGCGCAAGCGCTCTGCAACTCTGCAACCCTGTAACTCTGCAACTCTCTTAATACACCTGTACTTCCGAAACAAACATCCATCCGTCATCTCCCGCGCCGGCGGATCCTTCCGGATTTTTGCCGATGCTTTCGATGAGCAGGTTTAAAAATTGTTCGTTCGCGTTTACAGTGATCACTGCTTTATTGATGGCCTGGTCTACAGGAATTGCTGCAGTTGATTTTGTGCCGTTGTTGGTTTTTAGCTGAACCGACTTTGGTGCATGTATCCAGCTGACCGGATCGTGTAAATAATACACCACAATGCTGTCGATGTGTTGTTCCTTGCTGAGGTCGATGCGGAATTCGCCGTTCTTGCCGTACCAGCCGATCCAGTGTTTGCCGGTCCAGGGATATACTCCTGTGTTACCATCGGTGAGGGTGCTACCTGGATTGGCATAACTACGGTCGCCGGGAACGATGAGTTCTACCTTCGCGCCGGTGGACATCGAAAATACATACGGGTAACGAAAGGTTTTCTTCATGCTGTCGGCGTCGCTGCGCACGAGCACTGTGGCATTGCTGTGTAGGTCGAAGGGCTTCTTGTATTTACGGAATGTCGGTACTCCGTTGCCGTTATCGATGGCGTATTCGGTTTTTTGCGGAAACTTGGTGGCGAGACTTATTTTCAGACCAGGAATTTCTTTAGCTCCTTCCACTTTTACCGTCGGACGCATCCATGTGGTGGAGTAGTTGACCCTGAATCCGTCGAGGAGACGCTGGTGTCGCATCAGCCGCTGATAGAAATTCTGTTCGTCGAGCTTGTTGGTGTCGGTCCAGAGGATCTCAGATAAAGCACAGAGACGTGGCAGCAGCATGTACTCTACTTGTTTGCTTTCGTACATATACTCCGACCATAAATTACATTGTGCGCCGAGGATATGTTTGCCCTGTTCTGCAGTGAGGGAATCGGGAATGGGACGATAACGATATACTTTTTCAAGCGGCGTGAATCCTCCGAAGGCCAGTGGTTCTGTCGCCCGCTCTCCCTGATAGTGATCAAAGTAACAATGCGAGCCGGGTGTCATGATCGCATCGTGTCCGGAACGTGCCGCCGCAATCCCACCATCAATTCCTCTCCAGCTCATCACCGTAGCATTCGGCGCCAGACCTCCTTCCAGTATCTCATCCCAGCCGATGATCTGACGTCCTTGAGCATTCAGATATTTCTCAATGCGTCGGATGAAATAGCTCTGCAGTTCGTGTTCGTCTTTCAGATTGTTGGCTTGTTTGATGGCCTGACAGTTCGGACATACTTTCCATCTTTCTTTCGGACATTCATCGCCGCCGATATGGATGTACTTCGATGGGAAAAGCTGAATAACTTCCGAGAGGATATCCTGCAGAAAATTAATAGTACTGTCTTTTACACAGAACACATCTTCAAATACGCCCCATCCTCTTTCTACACCTTTCACAACGCCGGTGCAGGAGTATTCAGGATAGGCAGCCAACGCAGCTACTGCATGTCCGGGCATTTCAATTTCCGGAATCACGTTGATGTGTCGCTCTGTCGCATAGGCCACCACTTCGCGGATTTCTTCCTGTGTATAGTATCCACCATAGCGTACCGTGTCAAATTTCTGATCGCGGTATGGACCAACCATACTGCCGTTTCTCCATCCGCCGATTTCGGTGAGCTTCGGATATTTTTTGATTTCTATCCGCCAGCCCTGATCGTCGGTGAGATGCCAGTGAAAGGTGTTCATCTTGTGCAACGCCAGTAAATCGATGTAGCGCTTCACAAACTCTTTCGATACAAAATGCCTGCAGACATCCAGGTGCGCTCCTCTGTAATTAAACTTCGGTGCATCGTGGAGGATGAGAGCAGGAATACGGTTTTTGTTTTCACGGGCATGATAGAAAAGCTGAAGCAGTGTTGAGAGCCCACGCACCATGCCGGCTGCGCTTCCTTCGAGGAGAACCTTGTTTTTTTCTACGACGATACGGTAACTCTCACCTTTTTCTTCTGTCAGTAAATTGAAGAGTACATCTCCCGGCTGCAGTTTCATTTCTTTCATCACCGGATATCTTGTACCGGTAGTTTGCTCCGACCAGCCGTTGAAGAGTGCAGCGAGCCGTTGCGCTTCGTCCGATACGGCAATCAACCGTACAGGTTGAGTTGTCGCGTACGAACCTTTCCGGTATTCAATGCTGTTGGGTTGGGGAATCAGTGATACTGTTTGCCGCGCTATCCCGGTTCCGGCAAGGGATAACAGGATAACGGTGAAGAATAGCCGCAATTTCATGTGGAAGATATTAATGTCCGCCTGCTGGTTTATCGTAATGAATACCGCGGGCAGCGAGAATACTTTTCGCTTTCATTCCATACCAGGCGAGATAGGCAAAGCAGAGTACACCGGTGAGGTAACTCCAGCGGATGCCGAAGATATCTTCACTCGCCAGCCATCCCTGGAAGAGACTCACAAATCCTCCGCCCATGATCATCATGATCAGGAAGCCGGAACCTTCGTTGGTGTGTTTGCCGAGTCCTGCGATAGCGAGTGTGAAGATGCAAGGCCATAGAGTAGAGCAAAAGAGTCCTACACTGATAAAGGCATATACGCTCACCAATCCGTCGGTCAGCATGCCGATCATCAATGCCGCAATACCGCAGCCAGAGAAAATCATGAGTTGTCGTGCCGGATTTCCTTTGCTCATCATGTCGGCGATTATGATCACGAGGATCACGAACATATACACATAGAAGGGGCTCAGATCATGATTGGCAATACGGTTCGCGAGCAGGAATACACCAAAAGCTGCATAAGGAAGCACTACACCGAGCATTTTCTTTACACTCGCGCTAAGGTCAAAGGCACCTACAGCACCCGTCCAGCGGCCGATCATCAGACTGGCCCAGAACAGCGAAACATAGGGTGCCATTTCACTGGTGGGTGTATTGAGATAAACGCGCATGTATTCGGGGAGATTCGACGCCGTGGACACTTCCACACCAACATACAGGAAGATGGCAATCATCCCGAGCACCAGTTGCGGATAGGAAAGTGCTGATTTCTCCCCTGCCTTACCGTTAGAGGATGGTGCATTATCTTCGTGAGCGATGTGATTGGGCAGCGAAGAGAAGCGGAATAACAATGCCACGATGATGAAGGCTGCACCAAGAATCAGGTAAGGGGTCTTTACGGCCGAAAGAGATTCAAGTTTGGCACCTGCTGCCAGTGACCCGAAGATGGCGAACGAAACGATAATGGGTCCGATGGTAGTACCGATGTTGTTGATACCCCCGGCCAGACTCAATCGCTGCGCACCTTTCTTAGGATCACCAATGGTGATGGCCAGTGGATTGGCCGCAGTTTGTTGCAGGGAGAAACCGAGACCAACGATAAACAACCCCGTGATCATTAAGGGGAAGGACGTGGTTTCAGCGGCAGGATAAAACAGCAGGGTGCCGAGGGCAGAGATAACGAGTCCGAGGGCGATGCCGTTTTTGTATCCCATCCGGTTAAGCAGGTCGCCGCCAGTGGCACGGGAAATAAAATAGTAGATGAGTGAACCCACGGTATAAGCTACATAAAAAGCCACGGAGATCATCTGGCTTTGCCATTGTTCGAGGTTCAGCTTCTCTTTGAAGACAGGAATGAGGATGTCGTTACTGGCCGCCACGAATCCCCAGAAGAAGAAAACGGAGATCAGGATGGGCAAGGCTGCCGCGGAGGATTTTATTTGGTTCATAGCAGGGTTTGAGGTGATGAAAATAGGGAATTATCCCCACTACCCTGCGGCTCCTGCTACGTGATTTCAATGACGCTTTGTTGATATCCCTCAGGCGATACCGAAGGTATCAGCGTCGGAGAGCACGGGGAAGCGCTTGCGGAGGCCCTGCAATTCTTTCCAGTTGAGGGTGACGGTCTCCACACCGGCCTTTCCGGCTTTCAGTTTCGATACCGGTTGTCCGAGCGGATCCAGCACCACTGAATTACCGGTATAAGCGATGCTGTTGCCATCCTTGCCCACGCGGTTGATTCCGGCCACATAGCATTGGTTTTCGATGGCGCGGGCCACCAGCAGCTGCGACCAGGGATAACTTCGGATAGCCGGCCAGTTAGCAACATAAAGCAACACATCATAGTCGTATTTCGCTGCTGCGCCGGTGCCGCGTTTGATGTTGCGGCTCCATACGGGGAAACGCAGGTCGTAGCAGATCTGCGGACAAAAGCCCCAGCCTTTGTACTCGATCACGATGCCTTCGGTACCTGCGGTATAGGTTTTATCTTCCTTCGCCATCTGAAAAAGGTGACGCTTGTCGTAATGATCATAATGTCCGTCGGCTTCCATCCAGATAAAACGGTTGAAGAACTTGCCGTTTTCACGGATCATCACCGAACCGCAAACAGCAGCTTTGAGCCCCTGCGCCGTTTCGAACATCCACTGCATCGAAGGACCTTCCATCTGCTCCGCCAGCTTCTTCGCGTTCATGCTGAAACCGGTGCTGAACATCTCCGGTAATACGATCAGATCCGTCTCTCCGCGACCGGTCTTGGCCAGTTGCTTATTCAACAACTTAAAATTCTCGAGTGGTGATTCCCAGATGATATTGGGTTGAACGATGGTAAGCTTGAGGTCTTTCGGCATAGGAAGAGGATACCGCATGTTTGGCTTAGCGGGTGGTGCGAAGGTAGTATAAATCTGTTTGTCCAATGCGATAAAGACCGTCCAAATCGAACGGTTATTCCGTACAATAAAGTTATTTAACAAAAGCTTTGTCAGATTGATTTCTTCGCTATTTTCACCACACAAACAACCTCTATTATTTATGAAAAACATAATCAAATTATTTGCTGCGGCCGTTTTGGCCGTTGGTGTAGCCGGTTCGGCTCAGGCTCAGAAACTCGATAAATTCGGTGCCGATATGGGTAAAAAATCAGTGATGGGAAAGGAAATCCGTGTTCCCTACACCGATCTGGTTTCTTATTACGGATATATCAAACCGGGACTGAAACCCGACGAGGAGAAAGGCGGAAAGAAATATTACTACATCTATGTGTGGATTCCTGCTGCAGCTCCTGAGATCGGCGTGCGCATGATCTCTCCGGTTCCTGATGGTATGAAACCCGCTGAGACGGATTTCGTTTCGACTCCTTACAAAGAGAATATGGCCGATACCAAGTCGTATTTCGATACCTGGATTTCACTCGAGAAAGCAGCTGGTGTTACATCGAAGGAAGCGGTGAAGGACAAAGCGAAAGGTGCTACCTGGAATATGATCGAACAAAATGACGATAGCGGGGAGATGCCTGCACAGCCTTCAGGCAGCAAGTATAATTCTCTGATGCGCATCACCAGCGATGCCGGCAACCCAACGAAGGCATTGGTGGCAGGACTTTACCGCATCGGCTTCACCACTTATAAAGTTGGAGAAGTAAACGGTAGCTTCATGGCGCAGCTCGGTGCTCCGGTTAAACTGCCGGGTGTGCTTGTTGCAGGTTCTCTTGATGAGATGATGACGCTGCTGAGCAAATAGATTTTAAAAAAAAATTATCTATCAAAAGCCTGAGGTTTAAACCTCAGGCTTTTGTTTTAAAATGATCAAAAACAATTTTCCCTTTCGCCGTTCCCACAACCGCTACGAGTTCGTCGAGGTTGGCTTCCTTGATCCGTTTTACAGAGCGGAAATGTCGCAATAAAGATTCTGCTGTCGATTCGCCAATACCCTTGATATCGTTGAGTCCGGTTTTGATAACGCCTTTGCTGCGTTTGTTACGGTGATGGGTGATACCAAAGCGATGCACTTCGTCGCGCAGCTGCTGAATGATGCGCAGCGTTTCGCTTTTCTTGTCGAGGTACAAAGGCAAGGGATCACCCGGATAGAAAATCTCTTCGAGTTTCTTCGCGATACCAACAATGCTGATCTTGCCGCGCAGGTTGAGCTTTTCGAGACTGGTAAGAGCCGCAGATAATTGCCCTTTACCGCCATCAATAACGATGAGTTGCGGCAAAGGTTTCTGCTCTTCCAAAAGACGGTGATAGCGACGGTAAATCACTTCTTCCATTGATGCAAAATCATTGGGACCTTCTACGGTTTTGATGTTGAAGTGGCGGTAATCAGATTTACTGGGACGTCCGTTTTTGAATACACTCATCGCTGCTACTGCATAGTCGCCCTGGAAATTCGAGTTGTCGAAACATTCGATGTGATAAGGCTTAACCGGTAAACGCAAATCTTTCTGCATCTGCTCCATGAGGCGTTCAATGCGATGCTCGGGATTCAGCTTATCTGCCTGCTCGAGCTTATCCTTCATGTAGTAACGCGCATTCTTCTCACTCAGTTCGAGGAGTTTTTTCTTGTCGCCGATTTTTGGCACGATGCATTGCACGCCGGGAATTTCTTCTTCGGGGGCTACGGTCACGAGAATTTCTTTGGCATCGCTGTGATAACGTTGACGCAGTTCCGCAATGGCGAGTCCCATCAGCTCCTCTGGCTTTTCGTCGAGCTTCTTCTTCAGTTCCAGCGTATGCGACTGTATCACCGACCCGTTCATCACTTTCATGAAGTTGACGTACGCAGTATTCTTATCATCGATCATACCAAACACATCCACGTTGTGAATGGATGCATTTACGATGACACTCTTGCCTTTGTACTTCTCCAGTATCTCAATTTTCTCCTTGAACAGCTGCGCTTCTTCAAACTCGAATTTCGCAGCATGGTTCTTCATCCGATCTTCGAGATGGCGGATCACCGAGTTGATGTTGCCCTTGAGGATATCGCGTATTTCATCGATGGTTTCGTCGTAGTCGTCCTTTGTTTGTAACCCCGTGCAGGGACCTTTGCAGTTACCGATATGGTACTCGAGACAAAGACGGAATTTTTTCTTTTCGATATTTTCCGGCGACAATTGCAGATTACAGGTGCGCAGTTTGTACAGCTGCCGGATCAGTTCCAGCAAGGTGCTGATCATCACGACCGAGGCATAGGGTCCGAAGTACGAAGACCCGTCCTTGATGTATCGCCGCGTATAAAATACTCTCGGAAAATCTTCATTTTTCAGTACAATCCACGGGTAGGTTTTATCGTCCTTGAGGTTGACATTGTACTTGGGTTGATGTTTCTTGATGAGGTTATTCTCGAGCAGCAGCGCGTCGTATTCTGTTTCTACGACAATGGTTTTGATTTCAGCAATCTGCCGGACCATCACGGCGATGCGGGCCGTATCGTGCGTTTTATTAAAATAACTACTGACGCGTTTCTTGAGATTCTTCGCTTTGCCAACGTACAACAATTGCTGATCGGCGTTGAAATACTGATACACTCCCGGCGAATCGGGGAGATTGCTCACAATATTTTTGAGTGTATCGTTGATGTCCATTCGTACGCCGCTGTTTACTTCTTGCGTTCACCGGCCTGACGGATCAGCGTCGCAATTTCTTCCGCAGAGATGTTCAGTTGTTGTTGAGCATTAATACCAGCCTCGCGGATGATCACATTTTTTCCAAGTGCCGCCCAGCGTCCGGGGTGCATGGGCCGTTGATCAGGATAGAGTCCGATAGCGGTTTTACCTAGTGAAGCAGCGATGTGCAAGGGTCCGGTGCTGGCTGCCACCAGTACATCACAATGATTAATGAAGGCAATCAGTTCCGTCAGACTCATCGTGCCAGTAACATCCTCCACATTCACTCCGCTGATGCTACCTTTTGTACGGATACGTTCACCTTCTTTATCGGTGCCGGTGATATAAAACTGATAGTGATTATCCGGCAATACATCCACCAGCGACTGAAACTTATGAATGCCCCATTCTGCTGCACTACCCTGTGAGAGTGGATGTAGAACTACATGCAGTTTTGTGCTGTCGAAATTTCTATTGAGTGTTATCGAAGGAGACTCAAATCCGGTGAGTGCAGTCAGCTGTGCCAACGATGGTGTTTCCAGAATCCCAAGTGGCTGCAGTAATTTAAAATTCAGCTGTGCTTCGTGTAGGTCGGAGTTTTTACGGGAGAAGCGAACACGGGCGTTTGCGAATTTCCAGCTTTGCTTTCTACCAGCCGTGGCTATCCGCAAAGGTATTCCGGCCTGCGCCGACATCTCCATGATCCTCTCATCCGGAAACACATGAATAATCGCTTCCGCCTTCAGTGCCCGCAATTGTTCAACCGTTAGCGCATCAGTGGTAACGACCGCATCTACATGACGGCATTGCTGCACAATGGGAGCCGTATAATTCTTGCAGAGAAAGGTAATTTTAATAGCGGGATTGAGCGCTTTAAGACGTCCGCAAACGGGTAGTGTCAGCATCACATCGCCGATACTGTCGGGCCTCGACACGATGATGTGCTTCATCTCCATAAACCGTTTCCTTTCGGAAGAATGTAAGGCCGCAAGTTTCCGGTACTTGACCAGCGTAGCATAGGCAGAGCGGACAGAAATCAGCCATCCTGTTTTTCCATCGAGGAAGCCGGCGCGGAGAATAAAAGATTTGATGAATTGTCCCGCAACTTTCAGTGCAGTCAACAGCGAAGATACGTTCTTCCCGCGCGCAAACAACTCTTCTGAAGCGATGGTACCGAAGTATTCAATCTGCTTAAAGTGATCCGCCGCTGTGTAATACGAAAAATGAAGAATATCTCCTTTCAGCTGTTTCGGTACCACGTTACCGTTAGGTGCATAATAGTCATGTGGATTCACTCCTGACCATTGTCCTTCGCCTTTCTTAAACAGGCGCACCTTGGTATCGGGATACCAGCCGCTGTGATGCACCCAATGGCCGCAATAGCTGGTGAGACGGTTCATGGCGTAGGCCGTGCCTTCGGGATGTTGCATGGCCTCTTTTACAGACTTTTTCAGCTGATCATCCAGGGCCTCATCTGCATCCAGGCTCAGGATCCAGTCGCCGGTCGCCTGTGTAATCGCAAAATTTTTCTGACCGATATGTCCTAGGAAGGGCTGATGGATCACTTTGGCACCCAATGCCAGCGCTATTTCCACTGTCCGGTCGTTGGAACCGGAATCCACCACCACCAATTCATCACAAATATCCTTCACACTCAGGAGGCAACGTTCTATATTACGTTCCTCGTTGAAAGTGATGATGACGGCGGAGAGCATGCTGCAAAGATATAGGTTACAGATTACAGATCCCTGAAGCTTAGCCTGCGGCACGCTTCAGGGGTACGGAGTGATTAGGATCCGCCGTCCGCCGTTCGGCGGAGGCGGACCGATAAACAGATTTACAGATTACAGATCCGCCGTTCGGCGGACGGATCCCACTGCAGGCAGCGGGACAGATGCACTGATTACAGAAAAGATTGATGGTTGGATATACGGATTACTGATTACTGATGTACAGATATACAGATTTATAGACTATACTATCTGTTATCCAATTTCTGTACATCGATAACAACCGCTATCATACGGCGAAGGCAAATTTGTCCGCCGTATGGCCGATCCAGCATCTGTAATCCAGCATCTGTATTCCAGCATCTGTATTCCACCCATCTGTGATCAGTCATCTGTAGATCGGTATAATCTGTAAAATCCTCATCTGTAAATTGTACCATCTGTAAAATTTGTAATATGTATCCCGCATTGCAGAGCAATGGCAGGACTGCACCTCTGTAAAATCCTAATCACTCCGTTCATCGCATCCCTGAAGCGTGCCGCAGGCTAAGCTTCAGGGATATCAATCCTAACCCGTGAAAAATGCTCCTAAAAAAGTAAGCCGCCGTAATGTTACTTACGACGGCTCTGATCCGGCCAACGCGTGGTTTTTGGCCTTCGGAATCAGCAGGCCGGTCGCGTGGTTAACCGGCCTGACTGATGGATGTTGAGATTACCGCTGAATGGTGAATCGTGTAAGGGTTTGTTGTTCAGCAGACCTCAGTCGAAGGAAATACACTCCGGGACTAAGCACAGACTGGTCGAGGCGAATTTCGGACAAGCCTGAGGGATGTTCCTGTTCTGTGCGCCAGAGTGATTTACCTTCAATACTCAACACTTCTATTGTCAACGGTGATGCGGCTTCCAGCGAGAACCGTACGGAGAAGTTTCCATTTGACGGATTCGGGAAAACGTTCACGGGGATGGCATTGTTCATTTCAGAAAGGCCTGTTGTTCCGATGCGGTAAGCGTAAACGCTGTCACACCAGGTAATAACATTTCCAAAGTTGTCATAAGCAGTAACACAGGCAATGTACCAGCCGGTAGCATTGTACTGATGGATAAATGGGCCGACTCCGCTGCCTGTTGTGCTGTCGCCAAAAGTCCATACGTACTGCCAGCCCGGACAGTTGTTATAGATGTAAAACGTTACGTTGCCATTTCCGAATACGGTATCAGGCATTGCGAAGAAGTTCGGGATGCAGTTGCTGCCGGAGCCAACTACAATCGTATCGCAGTAGCTGTCCTGACAACCGCTACCGTAAATCGTGAGGCAGGCATAGTACGTTCCCGGGTTTGCATAGGCATGCAACGGGTTAAGTGCTGTGGAAGAAGTACCATCTCCAAACGACCAAATCACTGAAGTGTAGCCGCCGGTTGATCCATTAACAAACTGCCAGGTATTGCTCGCACCGGTAGTATCCTGATACGCATAGAAGTAAGCCTGACATCCACTTCCACCAGGGATATACACAGAGTCGCAGTAAGTTGCCGAGCATCCCTGAGCACTGTCTGAAACAACAAGGCAAACACTAAACCAACCTGAGTTACTGTAAATATGCGTTGGGTAAGCAGAAGTACTGAAAGTGCCATCTCCAAAAGTCCAATAGTAGTTGCTGTAGTTCCCTACTGCAGGAATGAAGAACCAGGTGTTGAGTGAATCAAAAGACTGGAATCCTGCATTACAGTTTCCGGAAGCGTTCACCACCACGGTATCACAGTAGGTGTCGGTGCAGCCCTGCAAGGAGTCGGTCATGGTCAGGCAAACATAATATACGCCCGGTGAAGTGTAAAGATGATTGGTATGAGTGAAGGAGCTTGCTGTACCATCTCCGAACGACCAGTAGTAATTAGTCTGGGTGGTGCCGTTGGAGAGGTTCGAGAAGTTAACAAGTCCGCTGGGTTGTACAGCTGCTGTGAAATAAGCCTGACATCCACTGCCGCCGGCAACAACAAGTGTATCGCAGATCGTAGATACGCAACCGTTACCAAATTGAACGGTGAGGCAAACGAGGTAAGTTCCTGCAGTTGGATAAGAATAAATCAGGCTATGTGTAGTTGAGGTATGCCCGTTGCCGAAATCCCAGCTGGTAGATACCACATTGGAATTATTACACTGGAAATAGAATCCATAGGTACTGAGCTGACTAATCGACATCTGTGCCTGACACCCCCCGGTACCGCTACCGGTAATGGTGTCGCACTGGATATCTGCACACATCACGGTAGAGTCAATCACGGTCAGACAAGCTACCCAAGGACCGCTGCCGGTGTATTGGTGCACCGACCAGTTTCCGGTGCCATAAGTACCATCACCGTAATTCCAGATGTAATCCCAGTTGGCGTTGTACGTATCTGCAATGAAGTAGGTATAGCCGGCACTGTCAACAGTTATGAAAGAAGCGTCACAGGACGAAGTGTTTCCGACGGTAACAGTCTGACAGGTTGAATCAGTACATCCGGATGCTGTGTAAATCGCAATGCAAACCGTATAAGTTCCGGCAGCTGCATAAGTATGGTTTGGGTACTGACCGGTTCCGGTTGTGCCATCGCCGAAGTTCCAGAGATATTGCGTTACTGCGCCACCGGTAGTCACCGGATAGAGGTAAATATTGTTTCCTGCCGTCTGATAGGTGAAGGTTGCAGAGCAATTACCACCAGAGCCGGAAGGATAAATGGTGTCGCATTGAGACGCCCAGCAGTTATTCAGGGAATCAATTGCGTAAAGACAGGCAACATAAGGCCCCGCACCGCTGTATTGATGCACAGACCAGCTTCCGAATCCACTAGTACCATCTCCATACGACCATACATAATCCCAGTTGAGGTTAACGGTATTTGCCTGGAAGAATACATAACCGGCACTGTCAATCGTGGTGAAGGAAGCATCGCAGAGCGTAGAAGCAGAAATCGTAATGTTCACACAGTAGGATCCGCATTGCACACCGTTTTGTGAAACGATCAGACAAGCTGTGTAAGTGCCGGGTCCAGGATAGGTATGGTTGGGATAGGTGGTGCCGGAAGAAGTTCCGTCGCCGAAGGTCCATGAATACTGATAACCTGCATTCACAACAGGGTTGAAGAATACCGTATAACCTGAATCGATGTAGCTGAATTGTGCAGGACAACTTGAACCGGTGATTACAATCGTATCACAGAATGTTGACTGACATCCGTTCAATGAATCCCATACCGTAAGACAAACTCCGTACATACCCGGCGACGAATAGGAATAAACAGGATTGTACATACTTGATGTACCTCCATTGCCCATCCACCACGAATATGCGGTGAAGTTTCCTGTACTGGTATTTGTAAATGTCACCGTGCTGCCTATCTGAATATAGGTGAACGATGCCTGGCACTGTGCCAGAAGATTTTGCTGTTGTCCTGTTAATAGAAGGATCAACAGCGCAAGTCGTTTTAGTGTTTTCATAATTGACGCGTGTTTACCAGCATCACGTTTCAAAAGTACCGGATGGTTGAATCAGCAGGAAGTGCATTTTCAGGAAATATTACGCCTCCAAAACCAGTATTTAATCGATCCGGACAAGAACCTGGAGAGGTGGACGAATCCGTAAAATACCGATCAGGGTTAGACAATCGATAAAAACGGCCCGAAATTAACAATTTTCAAGCCGGAAAGTCTTTAGTGTTTACTTAGCCAGTTTGGCGCTCAGCCAGTTACCATAATCGATAATGACGGCATCTTCTGTTGAATTCTTACGTGTCCACTCGATAAATTCCTGCATTTTTTCCACCAGTTTTTTATCGGATTTATAGTTGGCGGCGTTCAACATGCGGCGAAGGAGGTCGAGCATTTCGCGGTCGCCGTGATGTGTTTCTTCAGAAAGCTGGGTCCGGTATTCTTTCCGGATACGGGTCATCTTATACTCGATCACATCATTTTGCTGAAGTTCGAAGCGGTTGAGGAGTTCGCCGATAGCGATTTTTAGGCGAAGGGAAGGTCCGGCGTTTTTATACCAGTCGAGGAGAGATAACCGAGTAAAATGCCGCATCGCTTCCTTGAAATGTCCCTGATCGAAGTGGAGGACGGCCAGATTCAGGTACACGAACCAGAGATAATACTCATTCGATGTAATCCGTTGCTGTTCGCGGAGATCTTCTAGAATGGAGATCGCCTTGGCAGGGTCCAATACCGAATAGTTAATCACCAGCGCATTATAATAGAAGAAGAAGTACTTGTCGAAGAGCAGCTGATTGAACTCTTCCATCGCCAGACGAAGCTGTTCGGCCCATTGCAGACTCTGCCGGAGCTTATCGGTTTTAAAGAGCGTATTCACGATATACGTCAGCATCTGCAGCTTGGTCTCGTGGTTATTGCGGTTAAAGAGATTATCGCGCTCAAACTCTTTGAAGGTCCGAAGCAGATATTTCTCCAGTGGTGCGTACTCGTGTCGCTGCAGCAACACCTGACTAACGGCACGGTAGATACGAAAACGTAAAACGGGACTATACTTCAGGTCGCGGTCCTTGATAAAATCATCGATAGATGTCTTGAGCAGATCCAGTACCGGATTTCGTTCCGACGAGAAATTCTGTGTTGTTTTCAGACGGTAGGTAACTACTGCCAGCAGATCGTCGATCGCGCGGATGTCTTCCAGCTGCCGGCGGTTCTGCTTACGCTTCTCGATGTATTCCTCCGGATCGATCTGCAACGTTTCATGCGACAAACGGATATACTCTCCATATATAATATCCAGTAATTCGAAGTTTTCGATAGAAGCGGCACTGCGTTCGGCACGACGCAAATAGTATCGGGCCTCATCGAGCAGGTTACGGCTGAAAAAATGACGGTACAACGCCAGCATATGACAGGCATGGATGAAAGCATCATCATCATAGTGGAGGACCGACAAACTCTTGTTCAGATCAGAAAGCAAACGATTGCGAAGCCGGTACCAGGCGTTCTTCGACTCACCGGGATAATGCTTCTTCAGGAAATGTTCCTCCGCCTCCTCTTCCTCCGTACGGCGAAGAAAATCAAACAATCGGAGATCCTTTCTGTCGAACTGCTGCTGCGTACGGGCAGCAAAGAGTTTATAGAAGCGCACCTGCTCCTTATTCATAGAACGGATGAGACGGGGAAGATGATCCATATAGTCTGATTTGGACGCGTAAGATAATCAAAAAAATAGTTTTACCACACTGGAATATATCCGTAGCTTTGATTATCAGTTAGACACCACGCGAATATGAAACGACTGCTCTACCTTCTTGGCCTGCTCACGGTACTTAGTGCCGGGACACTACGGGCGCAGCCGCATCTTCGGATCCAGAATCTCCAGAACTGGCCCGATACGGCGTGGCATAACCTGGTATTGCCGGTTGGCGCGGTGGTAGAGAATATCGGTAACGCGGCGTATTATGGTCCGATACAGGTTATCCTAAAAACCGACCCGACCACCTTTTCTTATCTCTATTTCAACATTACATTCAACATTACCCTCTTTCCCGGCGACACCGTCCATCTGTTCCCTCCCTCAGGCTATTTGTTTGACAGTGCGGTATTTAAGCCCGGGAATAATGTAGTGGTAGTATGGCCGCACAGTGCTCAAACCAATGTTCTGATTGACAGTTCCTATACAACACTCTACTTTGATGTTGCCTCTATCCAGGGGATCGACAATCCGGAAGGCATCCCGGAGTTAAAGATTTATCCCAATCCGGCCAGCGAAAAGGCTTGGTTGAGGAGTCCGCAAGTCATAGTTGAGCGCGTAAGAATCCTCGACCTCACCGGCCGCGAAATCAAGGGCCTCGATGGGGCCGGACGCCATGAAATGGAGTTACCGGTATTTGATTTACCGGCAGGTATCTACCTCATCGAAGTAAATGGTGTAGGAGGCCAACGTTCGTTGTACAAACTATATCGGAATCAGCCCTAATCTTATTCAATAACAAATCCCCCTACAGTACTATTCCTCATCTTTCCGGTTTTATCTAGCCGTGGCGGTTGCACACAGAGACCAGCCACGGCTTTCTTTTTTAGGATTACAGATTGAACGGATAGTTGCAGATTTGATGCACAGATAAACGGATTGATTACAGATGGTACGGATGATTCCGCAAGTCTCGTTGCGCCATGAAGTGTGTCGAAGACTCAACTTCAGGGGATAGTTGCAGATTTGATCCCTGAAGCAGAGCCTGCGGCACGCTTCAGGGTATGGATGAACGGATTGATTACAGATTGTACTGATGATACAGATTGAATTCCACAGGTCTCGCTGCGTCCTGAAGTGTGTCGCAGGCTCTACATCTCTGGCTGCGCCCTGAAGTGTGTCGAAGACTCTACTTCAGGGTACAGATAAACGGATTGATTGGGATCCGCCGTTCGGTGGAGGCGGACAGATGGTACAGATGGTGTAGATCTGATGTTTGATTATACAGATTGATTACAGATGGTACAGATTTCTAGACGGTGAGGCGTGTCGAGGGTTTGGGTTCATTTTATTTTGACCTTCGAGATCGACAAAAGGCCGGTAAGGAGGTGTTTTCGGGAATTGTATCTTTGTTACCAACATGGCTAGCTCAAAAGACATCCGGTGGCATCAGCGCCTAAACAATTTTAAGAAGGCGTTAAGTCAATTAAAGAAGTTTATCGACAAAGGAGATAACCTGAACGAATTGGAAGAGCAAGGAATGATACAGGCTTTTGAATATTCATATGAATTGGTCTGGAAAACGTTAAAAGATTTTTATGAGTATCAGGGAGAAAGTTCTATTCAGGGTAGCAAGGATGCCTTCAAACTAGCGTATGAACATGGAGTCATTACCGATCAGGATTTATGGCGGAGAATGCTGGAAGACAGAAATAGAACAGTTCATTCTTACAACGAAGAAACAGCCGATGAAATTGCTGCAGCTATTCTGAGTGAATATTATCCTGCGTACGAAATACTTGCAACAAAGCTTGGAGAAATCGCAAAAGGGCAATTGAACTTGTTTAATGGTGGAGACAAATGAAATTCGGTTTATCAGATACGGTCATTAACCGGATTCGTTTTGCTTTTAGTAATGTACCGGAAATAGAAAAAGTAATCATTTATGGATCCAGAGCAATAGGAACAAATCGTGCAGGATCTGATATAGATCTTACTATAATTGGTGATGTTCCATTTGAGCAATTCAACCGGCTTACTGCAGAAATCGATGATCTGAATTTAATGTACAAGACAGATTTATCATTGCACCACCAAATCGAAAACCGTGATTTACTTGATCATATTGAAAGAGTAGGAAAAGTATTTTATCAGAGAGGAGATAAAAAAGTTAAAGAGACAGAGCGCAGAATTACTCCGGCACGTGAAAACGGTAGTGAACGTTTTCGTGTTTTTTATGGTAACCGTTCAACGTTTGATTTGCTAAGAATATCTATCACAAGGATAAAAACCAATGAACATCGTATTTTTATAATTCCTGCAGCTGACCTGCCCGAATCAGATTCCATTCATTTTAAATCCGGTATTAACCAGGATAACTGGGTGATTACCTGGGATGGAAATGTTAGTGGGAAAATGAAGGAAATTGCTGAATAAAATCTAATTAGTAGCCGCCAACCCCTTTTTCAAGTATTTGAGTAATCTGATATTTAAAGTTAGGAGCATCTGTCAGGTTGGCTTTCACCTTCACATAAGGCTCCTGTATCCATGAGTATTGGTTAATGTGATCTTCGATTTCTTCAGCCATAGCAGTATTTATGCAGGTGCCAAAGCCATCAATATCACCGTCACCATCGCTATCCAGATGAAATTCTCCATCCAGATCACGTACTGCCGATAAATAACAGGTATAAGCAGAATTAGTGTATGCGGGTTCTGCAGCATCTTCTTTTTTACAGGAGGAGATAAATAATAAAAGAAGTACGGCCATAGCAGATGGATATTTGATAAGTTGCGAGATGAAGGCTGCTTTTTTCATGTATTATTTTTCAATTTTTTATGAGAGTACGATTTGAGTATTTTCGAATTATACCTTTCGTTTTAATCCAGAAATGAAGTGTTAAGAAGGGTATCATAATATTTATTCACTGCTGTTTTTTAATCGGCACTAACATAAATTGCTGCGTTGAATTAATGACACTGGATTTGAATGACGTAAATCATGAATGCAAAAATATGTTCAATGAATGGTTAGCTCGTACAACGATTACTAACCGGCAGCTTTTAATTACTGAAAGGTGATATTCTGAAATTCCCCGGCAAGAAGAAGAGAGGCCCCATTAAGAATTTACTGATTATTTATTTTAAGGACAAATAACTTGTATCTTCATAATTATGTTTGCACCTGAATAATATAGAAAAATATGCATATATTTTACAATCTGATCACATCGTTCATCTTCTTTCAACTTATTATTATTGGTGAAACGAATGCTTCGAAACCACAGAGCATAGCTCCAGCATCTGACTTCAAAACTCTTGAGGAGCTTCAAATTAAAATTGACTCATTACTTGAGAATTTTGGTGGGGACAAAGCAGGGTCGCTCATGATAAAGTATGAACAGGCACTATCCCGTGTTGAGAAAAACGCGGATATGAAAGCCGATGCTCGCCTATTGTACAAATACAAGGCTCTTTACCTGAGAGCAGTAACCAGGTTAAATATGGCATTCGAGAAAGGACCAGCTTTTGATAGTGCCGAGGCAAGGTTGGATCAAGCGTATTCATATGCATTGCTTTCCGGTGATTATCAGACGAAGGGTAAAATACTTCATACAAAAGCGTCAATGTATCTAATAGAACAACCGCAAAAAGGTATAAAGTGTGCGAAGGAACTATTAAAAATTGGGGAAGAAAATCAAGATGACACCTTAAGGGCAGATGCCTACCTTCGTTTAGGGGAACTATTTATGAATCAACAATCAGAGATAATTAAATTTAATTATTTAATGAAGGCTGTTGATATTAATGAATCAATTGGTAGATACACAATTGCTGCAAGAGCATTACAGCAGTTAACTATCTTTTCGCAGCAACTGACGCGAAAACAAAAGGCTGAATTTTTCCAAAAAAGTACTAGATTATATCGTAAAGCCGGCAAACAGGACAATATGGCTTATTCCATGGAAATCCTCGCTCGCTTTTATATCGAAAGTTTCGATAACGATACAATACGTATGGCTTTGAATTTATGCGATAGTGCCATGCTGATATGGTCAAAGTATGATAACCATGTTCCTAAAATAAACAACCTCGAAATTAAAGCTGATTGTTTCAAAAAGTTAGCTTTATTTGATAGTCTATACAATCAACGGCTTTCCCAATTAAGTCTGGCAAAGAAAGCCTCTGATTCAATGTATGTTTTCAGTACACTATTATTGATTGCAGATCAAAATTACGAATCACTTAAGGAAGGGAACATTTCTAATTACGATTCTGCGATTTATTATTATAATCAAGCATACAATTTCTTACCGGTTATATGGCCCCGTTATCCTGTGAAATTCAACTCAGCGAATTTGAGTATGTATAATTTTCAGAATTTTTCTACCGACACCAATTTGACTAAGAACTTCAACACCGTTGTTTATAAATATTATGTTGCTGAGCAGCGAATGCGTTGCAAGATAGCTGCAAATAAACCGATTAAGGGCAATGACATTGAACAGTTGATAGCTCTTTCTGATTCTGCTAATTCAGCGTATCATGAACGCCCATTGCAGAATGGATATCCTTTACGGACTCTTGAGAGAAACGCTGTTACGATAGCTGAACAAGACAACGTAATTGAAGATGAGCGAAACAGAAGGCAATTGCTTTTAGTATTCGTTATTTCCTTAGCTCTATTATTAATTATACTGATATATGTGATTAACAAAATATTTCGGGTAAATGCTAAACTCAAATTATCCATAGAAGAGAATATTCGTGCTCAAAGTATTATTCGGGATAGAGAAAGAAAACTCCACGAAGAACAATTGGCCAAGTTAGTCGCTGAGCAGGAAATGAAGGTATTAAGGGCACAAATGAACCCTCATTTCATTTTTAATGCTCTTAATTCAATTCATAATTGTATTCTAAATAAGGATACCGCGACCGCCTCAAAAAACCTGACTAAATTTTCCAGATTAATCCGGAAAATCCTCGATAATTCGAGAAAGTCATTATGTTCATTGAACGAGGAAATCACTACATTGAAGTTATATGTTGAACTTGAGAAAATGCGTTTTGAGGATGATTTTGCCTTCGAAGTTAATGTTGATCTCGAATTAAATCCGGAAGAGATCTTTTTGCCACCATTGCTTATTCAGCCTTTTGTAGAAAACAGCATATGGCATGGTTTGAGAACATTAAGCAGACCAGGAACGATTACATTGGATATTATTTCTGAAGCGGACTACATGATCATCAGTGTTGAAGACAACGGAGTTGGACGTTCAAAAAGTAAAAGTGAGAATTCCCACAAGGACCACGAATCCGTTGGTGTTGCATTAACTACAGATCGTTTAAGATATTTCAATGTGGGCCTGGAGGTTGATTCCCCATTGCGTATTATCGATTTATTTGATAATTTTGGACAACCGGCAGGCACAAGAGTGGAAATTGTTTTGAAGAAATCCAGTCCATATTTGTTCAATGAAAAAGATTAAAACAGTTATTGTAGATGATGAATCAGGTGGTCGGGAGGCATTAGAAAAAGTGCTCAATGGCTTCTCAACTTCATTTGAGATCATTGGCGTAGCAAAATCATCTGAGGAAGGGCTTGAACGTATTCTAACGTTGAAGCCCGATCTTGTTTTTTCCGATATTGAAATGCCGGTAAAATCCGGATTAGAAATGATAAGAGAGGCTCAGAAGTCTTACCGTTTCAATGTAGTGTTAACCACTGCGCATGAGCAATATGCTATAAAGGCCATTAACCAGTTTGATGTGATCGGATATTTATTAAAACCGATTGATCTGGATGAGTTTTACGCAGTAGAGCGAAAGATTCTGGAAAGATTTTCCGGTTCTCCGGAATCCACGCCTATACCTTCTGGAATACCTGTAGTTAACTTTCCGCAAAAAATCTTCTTACCAAAGACAGGAGGGAAAGAAGCTGTGGATCCAGCTGATATTTTTTATTGTAAGGCGTCCGGGCCATATACAGAGATCTATCTGAAGAACGGAGAAGTGAAAACAGTATCAAAGCCACTGAAGTCAACAGAAGCCATATTAACTACACAACTCGGTTTCTTTCGGGTTCACGACAGTTATTTAATTAATAGTTTGTATATCAGCGAAATAAGGAACGAGGGGGAAGCTGGAGTTGTTGTTTTAAATAAGAATATCGAGGTGGATATATCCCGCCGTAAAAAAGCTGATTTCTTAACTTTTCTGGAATCCCGCGGCTTATTTTTCAGATAGCGGATTTCTTTTCAGTAAGTCATTTCCGCCGTTTAATAATCAGTACTGGCCGCAAGATATTTATAAATAGAGAAGACTGGGGCTGTACCATAAGTTTGTTTCCATCAAAGCACATGTTATGGAAAGCAAACTGTCTCAAAAACTAAAAACTTCTGTTGAGATCCTACGACCGGAATTGGTTGATACAACGCAAGCGATTTTTATTAAGTACAATTTTGGTCCGTTGGGTATGGTGTATTCAACGATCAACGGAGCGATGATTATGTACATGCTAGCATTGCCTCTAACGCTCATTACTGAGGGTTTTGCGTTATTGGCAATTGGGCCGGTATGCATTTTTGGGGCTGCATTTGAGTCACGTAATATTCAAAATAAAATATTCTAACAATGAAAAATCAAAACATGAAAAAGACCTTAATTGCTGTTACCAGCTTATTAATTATTTGCAACTCTCTCTTTGCGCAGAAATGTAAACCTGACTATGCCGCAAAGGATAAAATGACCAGGGAGCAAATTGAATCGTGGAATCAAAAGGTATATGAACCGGGGATGGGTAGCAGAATGTTAACAACCACTGATTACTATTTAACAATTTCAATTGGACATAAGGGAGAATTGTATGCGATTACCGTTACGTTAACACGTGCCGATGAATCAATAGCAAAAAGTTTGTTAGAAACTCAATATCAGGCATCAAAGGGCGACATTTTTATGTTCGGATTTGCAGATGGTGAACCGATTTCGTTCACCGCCAATGAGGCAAGTACCATTGTTAATGTACAGCCGGCCATAGGAAACGTACCCGCCAAACTTATAACAACTATAACATTACAGAAAACGATGAGCCTGGAGGAAATTCTGGTCTTCAAAGACAGACTAACAACGCAAAAAGTGCAAGCAGTACGAGTGAATTTGTCGAACGTAAAATTTGAACCGGAAGTCAAAGACTCAAAGGCTGAAAAGCTGCTGACTAAGTTTACCTGTTTTTATAATATGCTTGGATCATTATAACCTATCAGTTAAAGGATTATGCCCGACTTAGGAAATATTTGTTTTTATACTTCATATTGCTAAATTTGGTCTGATTTCAAGTTCAATATTTCAAATTCTTCAATCCTAATAAAACAATCTTATGAAAAAACTACTTATTATTTCTTTACTATTTCTAACAATGATGGCAAATGCCATTGAGGTTAACGCCCAATGCTACGCAAATGAGATGACGTCTTTATATGTTTCTAAAGACGATAATTGTGAGTCAGTCGAATTTCATCATTATAATACTGTGACAATTGGTGCTGATCGACTATTTGCTAAACAAGGAAAATTCAAATTCAAATGGAGGAAAAACAGTAGTTCACCATGGACAACTGTCCCAATAAACTTTTCTGTTGATTCGATTAATGGAACTGTTTCTACTAGCTTCTTTAAGGCTAGCAATAATGGGGAGTTTCGATGTGTTTTTTATGAAACCGGAACCGGTTGCAAGGATACTGCATATGCTTCAGTCTCTGTGAATAAAGCACCCATGCCCGGTATTGGTTTCGATTATACCTGTTATGGAGGATTGTTTACAATCGGGGATGCACGAAACCCTTCTGGAGTTGGCAATAGCTATGCCCAGGATAGTGGTGGGGGATATTGGATACCTTGTAATAAAACCATTCCTGTATATTGTAATGGTTGTGTCTATATTACCCATTTAGGAGGCCCTCAGGTGAAAGTTACTAATTCACTTGGGTGTTCAGCGACTACCTTTTGGTCTGGCTCTATTTTTAATTCGTATCCTCCCGTGTATACTATCACCGCCACTCAGAACCCAATCAGCCCAGGCCAATCAACAGTGCTGAGTGCTTCCAGCAACTATGCAGTGAGTAATTACAAATGGTATCGCACCGGTAGTTCGGTAGTGCTGGGCACTGATAGTGTTTATACCGTCGCTTACCCTGACACAGGCAAGTACAAGGTTCGGATCAGAAACACCAATGCTGCAGGTGCCTGTATAGTAAACAAATTTATTACTATTTCCGGTTCTGCTTCTGCTCGCATTGATGATGCGGTCTATAACGATGAGCTTGTTGCCTACCCTAACCCGGCATCTGATGCCATTCAAATTTCAGGTCATGAGGGAACTGTGGAGATAATTGATGTTTTGGGTAAGGTAATTCTGACTGCAACAAACACTGAACCAACGTTCACCATAAATATAAATCCGCTCCGGCCCGGCATTTACCTTCTTCGCTCGGCAGATAAGACAATCAGATTCTATAAGCAATAATCCAGTTTACGCCCCGGAACAACTTATTGGTTCCGGGGCGATCTTGTTATCCATTCAATCATCTTTTTATATACTGGATATCAATGATCTTCGTAAGATTGATTGTCCCATTTTTCAATTTGTCTTAATATTTTCAGTGACCCCGCACATCCCCGAACCACCTACCTTTGCATTGGCGAAAAAAATCCTCTCCCATGCGTACACTTATCATTGGCGATATTCACGGCTGTTCCGCAACTTTCCGCAAAATGGTAGTGGAGGAAATGCAGTTGCAAAAAGATGATCAGTTATTTCTGCTGGGAGATTATATCGATCGCGGACCGGATAGTAAGGGAGTAGTTGATTTTATTCTGGAACTGCGTCATCAGGGATTCCAGGTGCGTACCCTGCGCGGGAATCATGAACAGTTGCTGATCGAATCAGCCAATAGCAAAATGGTACAGGGTATGTGGCTGAATAACGGCGGAGATACTACGCTGGAGAGTTTCGGAATTAAGAACGCATTGGAACTGGATCCGGTGTATCAGCAATTTTTCCTGCAAACGGAATTTTATGTTGCGACGGATGATTTCATTCTGGTGCATGCCAGTCTCAATTTTAAGGTTGAAGATCCGCTGCTGGATAAATTGTCGATGATGTGGCTGCGGGAGTACAAGGATGAAAATAATTATATGAACGGCCGGATCCTGATCCATGGACATACACCTAAAAAAAGAGTCTTCATTCAGAGTCAGGAGTTCAAAAGTCCGTTTAATCTCGATGGCGGTTGCGTGTACAAGGATATTTCTTCGATGGGTAGTTTGTTCGGACTTAGTTTCTATGAACAGAAACTGTTTGAAGTGCCGGTGATGGATGCCGTGAAAAGCAGATTAGACGATCATTAAATCAATTTCAATTATTCGATTACTTATCCCAGTTGGCATATACATCATCTGACTTAAATTTCTATCTTTAATCTATAGCTTCAATCCCCCGATGTCATCTTCCGACCTTCCCCGCTTCGACCGAACGCTAGCTTTATTGGTGATGTTGCAAACACGTCGTGTAGTGAAAGCACAGGAAATGGCCGATCGGTTTGGTGTGAGTTTACGAACCATCTACCGTGATGTTAAATCGCTCGAAGCAGCCGGTGTACCAATCATCGGTGAGTCGGGAACAGGTTATTCGATCATGGATGGTTATCGGTTGCCGCCGGTGATGTTTACGAGAGAAGAAGCCGGTTCATTTGTTGCTGCGGAGAAACTGATGCAGAAATTCACGGATGCGGGGATGGGTCGCTATTTTGAAAGTGCGATGAATAAAGTGAAAGCGGTGCTGAAAGGCAATGAAAAAGATTGGGTCGCGGCATTAGAGAAACAGGTTTGGATGGAACCTGGAAACGAACTTTTCAATAAAGAAGTACCCAATGCGCTGGAAGTGTTGTTTACCGGGATCGCTGAGCAGAAACAGATTTTTATCGAATACCGTTCACTCTCTTCGGCCACATCAGAGCATCGCAGTATTGAACCCATCGGTATTTTTCACGAGGGCAATCATTGGTATCTCTATGCCTGGTGTCATCTGCGAAACGATTATCGTCACTTCCGCACCGACCGTATTCTGTACATCAGAAACACGGAAGTTCCGTTTGCGAAAACGCATGGAAGCATTGATGAATTGCGTGAAAAAGAAAAGTCTTCCTGTGAACCGGTACGTGTGGTGCTTAGCATCGACAGAAGTATTTTGCGATACATCAATTCAGGGAAGCACCACTATGGTTTCGTTTCGCAGGAAGAGAAAGAGGAGGAGGTAGAGATGGTTTTTCTTACCGATCCGCAAATGGAAGGCATCGCCCGCTGGTTTATGATGTTCGGCGATCAGGCAAGAATTCTCGAACCTGAACAGCTGAAACAAAAAGTGAGGCAGATGGCCGTGGAGATCAGCGCGAATGTGTAATCACCGTTTACCCTCTGTCCCAGAAGTACGGTGGTTCGATGCCCAGTGCGCGGAGATATACGTAACCTTGTCCGCGGTGGTGGATTTCGTTGTCGATGAAGTAGAAGATCGACGACCATACCGTTCCTTCATATTTACCAAACAGCACAATGTTTTCATGGTAGCGCTCAACAGGAATTTTTGCAAACAGCGCATTGATTTCTTCAGTTGCCTTGTCCCACGCCGCCAGGAAGTTTGCCTTTTTCGTTCCGTAATCTGCGTGTTCGTTTAGTTCGGAGGTTTTGCCGCTCACAATTTCCTGTAAGGCCGGACCAGCAATCGCCAATAGCTCCATCACCATGCCGGAGAAAGGTCTCATGCCGCCGATGCTGTAGCTGAAGAATTCCTGCTCGGGGAAGGCTTCGATGAGTTTGCGGGTGAGTCCGCGGTGCCCTTGCCAGTGGTTGAGCAGTTCTTCCGGTGTAATTACCTGATTGATTTGTTTTTCGTTCGTTTCCATAGCTTTTTTTCTTTTGACAAAGAAACAACCAGCCAGTGACAAGGGTATGTCAGCAGGAAACCAGGTGGCGAAAAAATTTGTTATTTGCTTATCTTGAATAATCCAATTCCACAAAATTGAATTTCCATGATAGCGTTGCCCGTGCTGTTTTAAGAATAAATACGGCTTTTTGATCCCCATTGGATATCGCATTCGAAAGGTCGAACAGGCGTCCGTCGGTAACCGTTTCCGTTAAAAGTGTTTTTCGATCCATTTTCCCGTTATTGTCAATCATAGTAACTACCGGAAGTCCGGATCGTAAGCGATCGGGTTTTGTTTTAGGCTCATTGACCATTAAACCTTTTGCCAGATTTTCGGTGAGCTCATTATAGATGACAGCTAATCCATTTGAAGTAGCCATTGGATGAAATCCGGAGAAAAGATGATCTCCTTCAGCCTGCGTCCATTTTGGAATCATGTTGGTCCACTTCAAAGTAAGATCAGCGTTTACAGCTGTTATAATAACAGGCCCATAATCATTTCGCTTGAAATATTGTGGACGATAATCAATAGATCTTAATTCAGTAAAACTCTTTTTTGTATCTTCGATATTATGATAAACTCTTCTTTGTCCGGTTATATTTTGCGAATAGAAATATTGATAAAAGGAATAGTATGAGCCATCCGGCCCAACAACCGGTATCATCATATCAACATCGAAAGGTATTCCTTGTTCGCCCATATCCTGTTTATCGTAAAACGTATGAATTGATTTGCTAAGTTCCGGAGAGAATGGATGCGTTGATTTTACTTTTTCTGTTAAGTCGGGATATGAGTAAAGGGCAGACGTAAAGGCCGTGTATTTACCAAAGGCATCACCTTTATACGGGCCTGTCAGAAATATTTCATTTTTAATGTTGTTGTAGATGAGTGAAACATCGTATAATTCGAATAAGGAAATGTCAATCGTTTTCGTTGAAACTGATCCATCAGCCTTTAGTGTTTTAAAGATAACATGTGAGAAAATATCGCGGTCATTTTTTCCGGAATTGGACCAGACCGGCATCCAGATAACCAGGTTTTTCGCCGCATCTGTGAAAACAAATTCGTCCTTGAGTAGTGGTTGCATAGAGTATTTTAAAGCCGGCAGTTTCATAAACTGATTTCCATTTACCGAGCGTTCCCTGATTAGCCGGTAGTCCTTTTCAGGCAGTGCTGATGAACCCAGATCTTCCTGCAGGAATAAACAAGCCGGGAAGGAATGGGATAGTTTTATTTCCTCATTGAAGATAGCGATCTCCGCCATCGTGTACAACGTCTCTTTAAATACTGAATAGGAAAAGGAAATCCCATAAAAGTTATCACGTTGAAAATAGCTGAAACCTGTTTTACTGTTAAATGTTCCATCCCGCTCCAACAGCAGTATGGGATTGGGATCTGCTTTTAATGTGTTTTTATCGATGATGAATCCGTAAAGCTGAAATTTAACCGGCTTCTTTATCTCTTTGAGGCAAACAACCAGGATCTTATCTTTCATAATAAAACGATTCATAAACCGCATCTTGTTAAATCCGGAAGTTCGGCTATCAAACCGGTTGATTTCCCTGAATCCGGTATCCATTTTTGTTATATAATAATCATAGTCCTGAACAATATTGTATTTGTCTTCTTTCGGTTCAATACGTTCCATGATGCACCCGTTTCCGGTAAATTCGATGATGGCCTCCATCCCATATTTATATTCAGGAAACACGGTTATTTTCTGCGCGTTGGATAAATTGGAGGATAATACTAAAACGAACAGCAAGCACAGAAATGAGAAATGAGCGGATAGAATTTTAAAAATGGGTTTTGACATATTAGGATGATTTTTTTAGTCCGACTAATATACAATTTTCCCTTTTATAAAGTTGCTTGCTGTTTCGCTGCTTTTCCATTTTTTAGCAAACCATCCTGCGATTCATCAGGATGGTTGATATTGATCAAAGTCAGCCCGAATACAGCATTTTTCATCTGACAGTACCTTGGGAAATTGTAGTTTCGTAGCTGAAGATATCCCATAACGATGAGGAATTGTAACCTTTATTTTATTGTTTTTCTTGCAGGGATTTATTTCACTTCCTGTGCTCCGCAGCGTTTTGTAAAACCATTGGAGAAGGATCAGCAGGCGGTGAATGCTTCTTTTGGAGGTGTATTGTTTGATTATGACGGAACCACGATTCCGATGCCGTTTCTCACGCTGGCATATGGATATGGATTGAATGAAACCACCACCGGTTTTGGGGCTGTAAATGTGACCTCCGCACTCTATGGTAATTATCAATTGGAGTTGGGCATAACGAAAGAATTATTTACTCAGAGCGATTATCAGCCGGCCATCAGCTTTACGCCAGTAGCGAATATCATCTACCGCAATAAGGATGCACGAAAATTGTACCCGCAGCTGGCCTTGAATATGTATTGGGAATATGGAAGGCATAAAGATCTGGTTTATCTGAGTCTGGATAACTGGTTTGAACTATCGGCGAAGAAGGCAAACGACAAAACACAGACTCATCATATGATGCCCATGCCTGCACTCGGACATGTTTTTCAGCGAAAGAACCATGGCTTCTCTACGGAGATAAAAGTGATTGCGCCCCATCTCTCCAATGAGGGATTGGTCATAGATTATAAAACGCCACTGGGATCACACGGTGCTTTCGCAGTGTTTGTAGGTTATACCTTAAAATTCTGACGATGAAAAAGAGCATATATCTTCTTTCCTTCCTGCTGATTTTTTCAGGTTGTCTGACGTTGGATGATAACCTCTTCAACAACGAAAAATTATCGGAATACCGGCTGAAAAATTACACCGGCGAGGTAGATTTCCGGCTCGATGCTTCGTACGATATTCCGGATAGTCTGGTGCATCTCTTCACCCTGCAATCGAAGGGAAGCAATGAAAGTTCATCAACCACCATCTACGCGGTGTATATCGGCGATATGAGTCGTATTGGCACCGATACTGTGATTATGTACTGCCATGGTAACCGCGATCATATGGATTTCTATTGGCCACGCGCTCAACTGCTGGCGAATACAGGAGGTAAGAACCATTATGGCGTGATGATGATTGACTATCGTGGTTTCGGCATGTCTGATGGCCATCCTGACGAACAAGGTTTGTATGCTGATGTGGATGCTGCATTGATGTGGTTAAAGGAGAAAGGGCTGAATAACCGGCGTTTGATGATTTATGGATTTAGTCTGGGTTGTGCACCAGCCATAAAAATGTGTGCGCATTATTATTCGCTGCATCCCTCTAAAATCATGCTCGAAGCACCTTTTGCTTCTCCTGAAGTGATGGTGCAGGACGGAACAGGTTTATCGTTACCGGGTGCTTTCTTCACAAGTTTCAAACTCAACAATGCGGATGAGATACAAAAGGTACAGCAACCGTTTTTCTGGATACATGGAGAAGCAGATGATTTTCTGAATGTAGATACCCACGGGCAAGTCGTGTACGACCATTATCAGGGCATTTACAAAGAGGCCCACCGGATTCCAGGTGCTGATCACAGTACGATTCAGACAACGATGGGATTCGGCCAGTATCTAAAAAATGTAGAAGATTTTATTATGAGATGAAGGGTAATAATTGATGAAATAAAGCCCATCATCGGCTCAGTAGTATTTGTTTTATTGCTCGTACACTTTAAATATTTTCTTAATCACCGATACAATCGTCGTTGCAATAATCGCACCCGAGAAAGCCAGGAAAATATCCTTCTGTGCATCCCAGATATCACCCTGTGTGCCCAGATAAGCATCCCCTTGCGCTTTGAAGAAGACATCTGCCACGGCCCACTCTATTAATTCGTAGAATCCGGAAATTGAAAGCGTGATTTCGATGGGTAATAACCAGGCTACCCATTTCGGATAACCGAGTCCCCGCATGAACATCTCCCGCATAGGATATGCAAGCAGAAATCCAAAACTGAAATGCACAATACGATCATAGTGATTTCTGGAAGTATGAAACACATCCTGTAACCAGAATCCAAATGGATTATCGGCATAGGTGTATTTCGATCCGTACACATGGAGGGATAAATAAATACAGAGCAGCAAATAACTGGTGTCGCTGAACTGATATTTTTTATACGTGAAGAAGAGACAGGGGAGAAAGATAAATACCAGTGTGTTTTCCAGTATCCAGTTATTCATGTCGGTAGTACCAATGAAGGTACTGATCCAGATGGCGACAAACACAACGAGGAATAATTGCATCCATCTGTTTTTTGAAAACGGTACGCGCTCTTTAGAAATGGCAATGGTGAATGGCATAATGGTTGGTTTGGGATGACTAAGATAATGAAAGAATCGGAAGTTGAAAATGGAATTTTGTTGGAGAAATATTTTAGTGACTGACGGCGATCCGCTTGCTCCTTATTTGGCCACTGATTACACTGAAGATTATGATTGGTTAAGAGAAATTAAAATCATAAATAATCATAATTATCTTAATATATCAGTGGCTAAATCCGCGACCATCCGCCCGCTCCGTGTTTATCCGCGTTCCTGACTGATGTCAGCAGACGTAAGATAATGCCGCCTATAAAATTCCCTTTCCCATTGCGTATTTTAAAAGTCCTACCACCCCCTTGGTGCCGGTTTTGCGGAAGATGTTTTTACGATGGGTTTCAACCGTGCGTTCGGAGATGAACAGTTCATTGGCAATTTGTTCGTTGCTGTATTCTTTGGCGATGAGACGGATGATTTCAATTTCACGTTGCGTCAGCTTTGGCGCCGGATCATCCTCTTCTTTTCTTTTCGCTATCAATGCACGCGTGAGCGCTGCCGCCACTTCGGGACTCAGATACGTTTCTCCGCGAACGATACTCATGATCGCATTCCGTAACTCTTCTTGTCCTGTATTCTTCAGGATATAACCCGATGCCCCGGCATCCAGCATTTCACTCACGGTCGATTCTTCTCCCGACATTGATAGTGCCATGACAAATATTCCCGGTAACGAACGTTTGATCGCACGTGTAAATTCAACACCGCTCATCTCCGGCATCTGAATATCGGTAATAACCACGTCCGGTTTTTCGGATTTGATGACCTCTAAAGCCTCACTGCAACGGGTATAGAGTCCGATGATCTGAAAACGTTTATCGTCGCGCAGAAGTGCTGCAATACCGTCCAGCATGATACGATGATCGTCAACAATGATGATGCGTAAAGGTTTCATGAAGCAGATTGATTTAAGTGAATAGTGAATACAGCCCCACTACCCGGACGGGCATCGACTTCAATTTCACCATTGATCAGTTTCAAACGGGAGAGGATATTGTACCAGCCGTTACCTGTACCTTGCTCCAGTTGCTTTTTCTCAAAGCCTTTGCCGTTATCTTCTACCATCATTGTAATGCCATTGTTCTCGCGGACCAACTGCACGGATGCTTCTTTTGCTTCTGCATATTTGAGGATATTGTTGATCAGTTCCTGTGCAATACGGAACAGATGTACTTCGGTTTCTTTCGGCAACCGCTGATCCATGCCATCTACATCCAGATCAAAATGTGTTGTACCGGCTGCATTGATTCGTCCGATCATTTCTTCAATAGCCGGAACAATACCTCCTTTTCCGAGCGCTGCAGGCATCATATTATGGGAAATCTCACGGAGGTCACTACAGCTTCTGTCGATCAGTTCGAGTGAGTTTTTTATTTCAGATTCTCCTTTGGCCGAAGCAAGATTCACACGGGCAGCGCTCAGCACTTGTCCGAGTCCGTCGTGCAATTCAGCAGCAATTCGTCTTCGTTCCTGTTCCTGTGATTCAATCACTGCCCGTAATCGCAACGACTCCTGTCGCTGTATTTCTTCGTTCAACAGTCGCTCTTGCTTGAGTTTGTTGCGACTTGTATAGAGGGAAGTCCCGAGGACCACCGCAATCACTACGGTGATCAGTGCGATGAGATACAACCGCTGTTTCGACAGCATCAGCGCCTGCTCAGCATTTTTACTTTGCAGTTGCAGGTTTTCCTTTTCCTTTTTCTCGGTTTCGTACTTCGACTGAATTTCGGCGACCTGCTCGTTTCGTTTCAGGTTAAACAAACTATCACTATACGTGCTGAAGAGTTTATGTTGTTCGAAAGCAGATTTATAATCTCCCATGCCAGCATAGGCTTCTGACATCACTTTGTAGTTGTAGGACACCAGATCCGGGAACCCCATCTCTTTGCCGATAGCCTGACTGCGGTTGAACAAGGCCAGGGCCTCTTTGTATTTCCCCATAGCAAGATTCACCTCTCCCATGTTCACCAGCGAAGTACCCATAGCCTGTTTCTCTCCCAGTTTTTCACGGATCTCAAAGGCTTTCTGCATAGCGGCCAGACTCAACTCAAATTCTTCTTTGTAGGCATGGATGAGACCGATATAGTCGTAGCTGTAGCCCATTCCGGTGAGACTGTTTATCTCGCTGTATAATGTTAATGCGCGTTGATAACACGCCATCGCTGAGTCAAGTTGTCCGACATATTCATGCACAACACCAGTATTATTCCAGGTATTTGCCAATCCGTCTTTATCGCCCAGTGCAAGATAAATATCCATGGCACGTTTAAGATAGTTTGTTGCGCCTGGTACATCATCATGTTTGCGCAACAGGTTGGCGAGATCATTACAAAGCTTTGCTTCACCTGATTTATCACCGATCTGTTCGTGAAGACGGATGGATTTTACAAAACTCTCTGTTGATTTCTCATACGCTCCTTTGTAGTAGAGGATAAGGCCGTCTATCTGTAATGCTGTAGCCTCTCCTTTCACATATTTCACCCGTTCTGCCCAGGGTAAAACGGAGTCCACGATGGTCCGCGCCTTATCGAATTCTTTAAGATATACACTGAAAGCATACGTATTGAGAATATTGATCTGTGCTGTATCGGGTTTGCCGTTCAGCAAAGCACGGACGGAATCCGGTAGCTGAATCTGTGCCGGGGCTTCCACAGCCTTCGTCAGCAGAAGGCAGAGGAGTATTAATTTTCGGATCATAGGGGGAGAAGGAACGCGGGCCTGTTCGGCTGGAGCTTCCTGCGAAAATAGCGGAATCCGCTGGCGGGTGGTTACCGTCAGCTCAGTTTTTTTAAACAATCAACGATGTTACTATAGACCGTACCTCCTGAATATAATTTCCGCCAAAGAGGTTTACGTGTACCAGCAGCGGATACAGGTTCCAGAGATCCACCCGTTGTTCAAATCCCGGTGCAAGCGGAAAATCTTCCTGATAGGCAGCATAGAAATCACTGTCAAAACCTCCGAAAAGCTTGCTCATGGCCAAATCGGCTTCGCGGTGTGAATAAGATATGGCAGGGTCGATGAGACAGGCTGTTCCTTCGGGACCTGTAAGATAGTTTCCACTCCAGAGGTCGCCGTGAATCAGTGCCGGAGCTTCATGTGGAATGAGGTTGGGGAGGCAGGAGAAGAGTTTTTCGAAAGGAGGCAGATCAGTAGTGTTTAATCGACCTCCGTCGATGGCTATTTTCAATTGCGGTTCAAAACGCTGATTGACGAGAAAGTGAAACAGATCAGTGCTTTCATGATTGTATTGCGGGAGGGCACCAATATAATTATTATGGTCGAGTCCGTAGGTTGCAGAAGAATTTCGATGAAGTGCAGCCAGACAATGCCCGAAGTTTTCAAAGAAGTTTTTCTTTCGCGGTGCCGGTGTCAGATACTCGAGTACCAGATACTGATAGCGGCCCATGGTGGTTGAGCAGATCACTTCGGGTATATACGGACCGTTAGCTTTCCGCAGTAAGGCAAGGCCTCTTTCTTCTGCAGCAAACATACCCGGATATTGTTCTGACCGGTTTGCTTTCAACACTAGCGTTTCTTCCGGTAACACTACTTTGTACACACTGTTGATACTGCCACCTCCCAGCGGAACCACGAGCTGCGGATCGATGTGGAGGTCGAAGCATTTTTTCCAGATATCACGGATGGCATCGGCGGGGTTGATCATTTTTTCAGGGTGAGGATCAATGGCATCCAAAGATAAAGGAAAGCAGACTTTACCGGTGCTGTTTTCCAATGTGTATATTTAGAGGACTATGCCAACATTTAACGGAAATATCCGCAGCAAACTGCCCAAGGCGGGAACTACTATTTTCACAATTATGTCGGGGCTCGCGAACGAAACCGGCGCCATTAATCTCAGTCAGGGGTTTCCCGGTTTTCCTGTGTCGGAAGAGCTCATCGGTTTGTATCATGCAGCGATGAAAGCGGGACACAATCAGTATGCGCCTATGCCGGGACTCCCCATCTTACGGGAACGCATAGCCGAAAAGATGGAAGCCGCATACAGTACCGTTTATCACCCGGATACGGAGATCACCATCACTGCAGGCGGAACGCAGGCACTTTATACCGCCATTAACGCATTCGTAAATGAAGGCGACGAAGTCATTGTGCTGGAACCCGCCTATGATAGTTATGTTCCGGCAATTGAACTGGCAGGAGGTATTCCGGTTCATGTGCACCTCAAGCCACCGATGTATCAGATTCCCTGGGAGGAAATCCGTAAGCTCATCAATCAGCGCACGCGGATGATCATGATCAACACCCCGCAGAATCCTACCGGTACCATTCTCACAGCCGCCGACATGCAGCAGTTGGAAAAGATAACCAACGATACCGATATCATTGTACTCAGCGATGAAGTATATGAGCACATCATTTTTGATGGATACGAACATCAGAGTGTGGCCCGCTTCCCGAAGCTGGCGTCGCGCAGTATGATTGTGTATTCTTTTGGGAAAACATTTCATGCTACCGGATGGAAAACCGGCTATGTAGTGGGTCCCGCCAATCTGATGAAAGAATTCAGGAAAGTACATCAGTTTACGGTGTTCAGCGTGAATACTCCTTTACAGCATGCCCTGGCTGAATACATGAAAAGCCCGGCTAACTATCAGGGACTCCCGAAATTTTATCAGGAGAAACGTGATTATTTTCAAAAACTCATCAAAGGATCAAAATTTAAAATCCTTCCCTGCGCCGGATCTTATTTCCAGTTACTCGATTATTCAGCGATCACCAGCGAAAAAGACACAGATTATGCGATTCGTCTGACAAAAGAAAACGGTGTTGCCTCCATTCCCGTTTCTGTTTTCTACAACGTACCACAGGATTTTAAGCTACTACGCTTCTGTTTTGCCAAAAATGACGACCAGCTGGAAGCTGCTGCGGAAAGGTTGAAAATGTTATAAATGTTAAAAGGGTTAAAAGGGTTAAAATGTTAAGGTGTTAAAGTGTTATAGATGTTAAGTGTTTTAAGAGTTTTAAGTGTTAAAGGGTTGGAAGAGTTTAAAAAGTTTGATTTTTCTTAGTGCTGGATTATTATTGCTGCGCCCGGTAGCTAACCCGGTTTTAGTCCGCGGATCATCGTGCCTTTATACCGGATGAAATCGATAAGAGTTTCCTATCATAAAACAAGGTTCCCGTGTCCGCAGAAATACTAAATTCTTCATTCTTCATTCTGAATTAAATCCGTGCCAGTGGGTATATGAATTCCGTGCCAGTGTGGATTGAACCCTCTTTTCATTCGCCGGACATTTGCATCGTGATACTCCGACGTAAAATACTCCTCCTCCTGGTGCTGGTTGATCTGATGCTGTTTGCCACGGTTTGTTTTGGGCAACAGCCGGATACGAATATGGTACAGCGAATCGCTATCGGACAACTGGAACAGTTTAACAACAGCGATAAATTACACCGGTTTAAACACAAACACTATCCTGAAACTCATGGAACCATTATCGCCGATCTTGTACTGAAGGGCAAGAAGGTGGAGACGGTTTTCGTAGTGCAATCAGATGTTGAGCCTATGATGTTCAACAATGCTTTCTGCAACTTTCTGAAGGATATGGAATTCGAGTTCAAACTGCCGAAGGGCGAACGTGAGAAGGTACGATACACGTTTGTCTTCGCGGCCGATAAATAAACCTGATAAATGAAAAAGTTAATGATTGCTGCGCTCTTCATCAGCACGAGTCTGATGGCGCAGGACGATGAACTGCCTGTGGTATGGGAGGGCGAGTTCGAAAACAAAGCTAAAGTCTTGTCGATCTGTAATGGCGATGGTTCGCTGATCATCGGATCAGACGATAACGAAGCTTCCGGCATGGATGGAAACGGTAAAGTGATCTGGTCGGGGAAGTACAAAACGATCAATGGTGATGGTGGAGCCGGTGAGTCGGAGTATCAGTACATGTACTGGGGGCCGGACCTGCTCTTCCTCTTCGACAAAAAGATGGGCAAGGATCGTGTAAGTGTAGTCGATGTGAAAACGGGAAAGGGCTTATGGAATTCGAACGAATTTTCAGGACTCGGAGAAGATAACATCGAATACATCTCCGAACTCGACGCATTCATGTTCTGCATGAAGAGCTCTAACGTACTTGTGGAAGCACGAACCGGAAAACGAATCTGGGAAACCAGCATCTTCAAGGGCTCAATCGGAAAGTACATCTATTTCCCTGAGAAGAAGGAACTGCTGATGATCAACTATAAACCCACCTGGCTGGCTTCGTTGTTTAGTGGATTCAAGAATCAGCTGGTACTGATCAATGCCACCAACGGCAACGTTATCTGGGATGTGGAGTATCGTGGATTTGTAGAGAAAGAAGTAATTACACGCAAGCCACTTGTAGATATCAATGTACGTGGAGATAAAATCTTTTTGCAGCTCGACGGACTGCAGGTGTTTAATTTCTCGGATGGGAAAGAACTCTGGAGTGCAGTATATGAAACCGATCAGGGTGTGCGCAGTAATTTCTGGAACAGAGGTCCCCATGGCGGAAAAGTACTGAAAGGCGGAGTATATGGAGCTATCGCTAAACCCATCTTCGCTGATGATGCAGTATATCTCGTGCTGGGCAGTGATAAACTGAAAACAAAGTTCATTCAGAAGCATGATCTTGCAACCGGAAAAATTCTCTGGACATCCGATAAAATCACTTCGGCCATGGCACTTCCTGCCATTCACCTCCAAGGCGATCGCATCGTAGCGCAAATTGGTGGCATCATCAATAAACAAACTATAGAGCGTAAAATAAATCAAACGCAGTACGGCACTGAAACCATCATCTACTACAACAACGAGTATGATTTTATGGGCAGCTTCGGTATTCTGGCTCTCGATGTGGCTACCGGAAAGCAGGTTTGGCGCTCGGAGAAATTCGATAAACGCATCAGTAATCTCGTATTTGGCGAAGGGATGGTGTATGCCGGATCAGGTGATGAATTTTATGGTTTCGATGTGAAATCAGGAGAGATGAAAATCAACGTAGATCACAGCAAGGGAAAAGTAGGCAAAACCATGTGGGCATTTGATAACGGAGATAACGTAGCACTGGTTTGTGATAACGGTATGGCGGCTTACAGTAAAAAGGATGGAACCAAAGTATATAATACCGATAAATTCAGGGGTGTAACCAACTATCATATTGTGGGCAATAACTTCTTCCTTCGCCGCGAAAAGGAAAACAGCAATACCATCGCTGCCGTCGATTTGAAAACCGGTGTCATTAAGGGCATTGTGAAGTCAAAGGGTAAAGGAGGCGGAGATGTTTATGGTGATGGTCTGGATGTTACTGATGATGGAGAGTACATCTTCGCCTTTAAAGGTAAAGGCGTTGAGAAGATCAAAGTCAACCGATGATACCTTCTCTTTTCGGCTTTTGGCCCCGCATGTTGCGGGGCTTTATTTTTTTAAATAGAAAAACGGGGGACAGTTTCAGATTGAAACCATCCCCCGTAAAAATGTTCTCACATCAGAACAATTTTGTACCAAAGAAGAAGCGGAAGGTCGATGTTTCTGTTTCAGTTCGCCAGGGTGTTGTCGGAATACGCTGATCACGTGAAACGAAATGACCGGAGACCCCCATGTAGAATTTTTCGCTCAGCACATACTTGTACTTGAATTCAAATCCACTGAAACGGAAATCTTCGCCGCTGACTTCTATCGACGGTGTATTTCTGTTCATGAGTTTGTAGATTTCTCCCACATGCCGTTTATACCGCCCGAAGAATCCCGTTTTGAAATACCCATAGCTGGAACTGCTGCCGGAGGTGATGCCAATATCCGAGTAAAAATTTCCCATGATTTCAGATACGCGGATAAATCGAAAACCGTATTCGCGTTCTTCTTCCGGTACATACGATGCCTGTAGTCCAAAACCTACGGCTGCCTGAAAATTGATGGTGCCATTGGTCGCTTCCACTCCTTCCTCGTTGTATTTCTCTCCTGCATAGCCCGCCCCTACCGACATGTTCAGTGCATCGCCGAAGCGGAATTTATTTTCATGATCCCGGTTGGCAATCAGATCGATTATTGAAATACCAATGTCTGATAGCGTCAATCCGTAACTGTTCGAAACGAAGCCTCCATTGGGTTCTTTTCCGCCTGACGCATCGGTGATACGGTTGTAGTACAAAGCCATCTCAATGTAGTTGTAACCAGTGGGGTCACATTGCGCCTGACTTTTCCAGGGTAACAACATCATGGTCAAAAGTGCGAAAGTTCCTGCAATTGTATAGTTTCTCATCTCCTTCTTTGTTATCATCGCCGGGGAAGTATGCATTTTCAGCGATGATCATCCTTCCCCGACACGTTTTTTTATTAATCTGCTTGTCCGCACTTTTTCACAGTAACGAGTTGATACCAGAGCCCGCCAAGAACTTTTCCGTATACAGCGTCTAATCCCTCGAAGTCGAAATAATCTACCTGTTTGGTTTTCTTATTTACACTGTAGAACAGCACACCTTCGTCGCCATTGAAAGCTACTTTCTGTGCTTCATATACATTGCCTTCTTGTCGTCCTGCTCCATTGAAGCCGATGTATTTCACATCTTCCCGACGCGGAACCGGATTAGGTCCGTACATATACATGCCGATGGCAGCAACATGTGATCCTTTTTTATCAGTGCGCATTTCTGTAACCACTACCAGTACCGCATCTACATTCAGGTCTTTCGCAAGGAGTCCGAGTGATTCGGCCATCTTATAATCACCCGGCGCGAATACCAGAATGGGTTGATAGCCGTCGGCGAATTCAAGTGTGCTGGCGCTGGTTTCTTTCCCGGCCATGATGGTACTGCCGACTTTCGATTTATCCAGTTGAAAGTTTTTATATACATTTTTTTGCTCTGCCGTAAACTGATCGGGAGTAATCAATTCCGCGCCGCAGTATTTCAGCATGTTCTCTTTCTGCGATTCCATCCAGTAAGCATAAAACATGTTGGTTACTTTACTGGTTGCTTCCTGCGTCATGTTCCAGGTGGTGGATTTTGTACTGGCCCAACCAAAAGCGCGGTAGTTACCAAACGAAACGGATTCGGTGGTGCCGAGGTCGTAACAATAAAAGGAAACAACAGCGATTTTTTTCGGTACTTTCAATGCCGGATAATACGCACGTACACCTTGTCCGTTTTTATACGGTTTACCGGATGAGCCCGCCATGTTGACGAACTTTGCGCCTTTCCAGAATGTTTTATCGTCCAGTGCAGCCAGTTCTTTGATGGTGTTTTGCGCCATGGCATTGAACCCCATAACCAGGAGCATCAGGAAGATGCTGAAGTGAAGATTTGTTTTCATTTTAATGTGGATATTTTTTCCGGTAATGGTCCGGTCCGGAGCCCTGAAGGATTTTGTGACGAAACAAATGGCCTGGCGGGTTCGGGTCGGACCATTACCGGTGATGTTCGGATGTGATGTGAGTGGAGCCATTTGTATGTTTCGTCGTTGACAAAATTCCCCCGTTCTTCACCGGATGGCGTCAACAAAATCCCGTAAATCCTCTACGTAGTTTTTGGTATTTATGCTATTATTGACCAACCGCCAGATGAAAAAACACATACTACTCTTCTTCTCTATCCTATTTTATTTCAGCGGATTCGGACAGTCGTCGGATTCGATGATTGTGGCGATGAAAACCAAGCTGAAGGAAGCAAAGCAGGATACGGCGAAGCTTTCGGCAATTACGGAGTTAGCCTGGCAATACACATTTAAGAACCTTGACTCTTCAGAATGGTATGCCAACGAAGAGTTGCGTATGGCGAAGCAGATTCATTCGGAGAAATGGGAGTCGATGGCGAATAATGATCTCGGCATTATCCGTCTCCGCCAGGGAAACAACAAAGAGGCGATCAGTTATTTTGAACAGTCGCTGGTATACCGTCTCAAGTCGGGTGATTCGGCGCAGATCGCTTCCACCTACAGCAAGATGGCGAACGCCTATCTCTCGCTGAGTATGTTTGAACAGTCGCTGAATTATCTCTATCCCGCCTTGCGGATTTATCAACGTAGTCATAACGATACGTATTCGGCCATTATGATGGGTGGCCTGGCGGTGGCATTTATCAATCTGAAGGATTATCAAAAGGCAAGAACCTATATCAATGAAGCCTGCGCATTGCAGCTGAAAACAGGTGATGAATATGGCTATTGGGAGAATCAGATGAACCTTGCCATTCTTGAATCGGATGAAAAGCACTATGAAAAGGCAACAGAGATTGCTCAACAATGTGTGGTTGCTTTTCACCAATTTGGCGATCCCTATTCTGAAGCGATGGCCAGCGCAAGGATGGGAAATGCGTTGCGCGATCTGAGAAGAGATAAAGAAGCACTCGTATGGTATAAAAAAGCGCTCGCACTGGCTGATTCGGCGGTTGATGAATACAATGCAGCCATTTATCTGCAGAACATCGCCAACACATTAATTGACCTTGGTGAGTACGCACAGGCAGCACCGTATCTTGATAAAGGCTGGCAGCTGGCAGGCAAGTTGGAGGATATGGAAGCAATGTCAGACCTGGCATATACCAGAACAAGATATTTTATACACAAAGGGAATACAGAAGAGGCCAATGTCTGGCTCGATAAATATGTAGCCTTGCGTGACAGTCTTCTTGAAAAAGCAAATGTTCGCTATTCGCAGGAGATGGATGTAAAGTATGCAACAGAAATCCGCGAAGGGAAAATTAAGAATCTCAGCAATGAAAACCGGATCAAGGAACTGGAGCTGCGGACCAACATCAGCGAATTGAAAACATCCCGCCTCATTTCCATCTCCCTCGTGATCGGACTGATCATCGTTGGGCTTTCTGCCTTTTTCATTCTCTCACGGCAACGCATTGCCGCAAAACTGAAACTGGCGGAAGTGAAGACGGCAGAGCAGGAACGTGGACTGAAAGCGGTGATTGAAGCACAGGAAAATGAACGCCGTCAGATCGCCCGCGACCTGCACGACAGCATCGGACAACAACTGGCAGCACTCAAGATGCGGATGGATCAGCCGGTGGAGAAGAACCTGCCCTATCTCGAAAATGCCATTCGGGAAGTGCGGAGCATCTCACACCGTATGATGCCGGTAACGCTGGAACGGGAAGGACTCGATGCCGCGCTCCGCGAACTGGCGCAGGACTCCACCACCGGCAAATTGCAGGTAGAATATGATAGCTTTAATCTCTCAGGTATTCCGCAGGAAGAAGCAGCATTAACCATGTACCGTTCAGCGCAGGAAATTATCAGCAACGCCATTCGTCACAGCGGGGCCACGAACCTGCAGCTGAGCTTATACACCAAAGGAGAACAGCTGATCCTGATGGCCGAAGACAACGGGAAAGGTCTGAATGACACATCAGCTAACGGTATCGGATTAACGAATATTAAAACCAGAATCGCCGGTCTGGGAGGTGAGATCCGCTTTGAGAATAAATCAGATGGCGGACTCCATATCACCATTCTACTTCCCCACACGAAAACAAACCATGTATAAAATACTGTTAGCCGACGATCATCAGTTGTTTCGCGAAGGTGTAGAACTTATTCTCGCAGAGATGTCCGACTGTGAAATTACCGGCAGTGTGAGCGACGGACAAAAAGTGGTAGAGCACATACAGCGAAACGGTCCGCCCGATTTATTGCTGATGGATTTGCAGATGCCAGGGCTTGATGGAAAGGCGACCATGGAAGTGTTGCATAAAGATTTTCCATCGTTGCGTGTGATCATCATCAGCATGTACAACAATCCTGCTGTAGTGCGATCGCTGATTGCCGGTGGGGCCAGCGGATACGTGTTGAAGAATGCAGATAAAGCAGAGTTTAAATCGGCCATTCGTAAAGTGCTGGAAGGGGGTCGTTATTTTTCGGCGGAGATCACAGAAGCCCTTGCATTCAAATCAACTTCCGATGCTCCTGTACTGGCGGAAGTATGTTCAGAGCGCGAGCTGGAGATCGTGAAACTGGTGGCAGAAGGAATGAGCAATCAGCAGATTGCTGACAAGCTCTTTCTCAGTGTGCGGACAGTAGAAACCCACCGTAAGAATATCATGTCGAAACTTGACCTCAGCAACGTGGCCGGGTTGGTACGGCTGGCCTTTCAGCAGGGATTGATCAGCTGAGGTCGGGAAAAAGGGCTTTTTCTGGTGACCCAATAAATACTATTTAACAGTTGTATTGACAACAGATGTAATTGTATATTTGCAGCATGGGAACAATTGAAGAAGCGATTAAACAGCGAAAGTTCGGCAACCAATATGAAAAGGCGGTTGTCAATATTCTGTTTACAGCTTCCTGGTTGGATGCGATGAATATCCAGCAGTTAAAGCCAAGCGGAATTTCGCCGCAGCAGTACAATGTACTACGGATTCTCAGAGGATCCTATCCCAATGCACTCCGCCTTTCCGATATTACCGAGCGGATGATCGATAAAAATTCCAATGCAACGCGTCTGGTAGAGAAGCTTCGTCAGAAGGGTTTTGTAAAGCGTGAGATCTGCAAGCATAATCGTCGCCAGGTGGATATCTGGATCACACAAAAAGGGCTGGATTTGCTGGCTGAGCTGGATAAGCAGCGGGAGCATTTTGTGGATCATCTGCAGTGTCTCAATCCAACGGAGATTGATCAACTCAATCAATTGCTTGACAAACTACGCGGATAGTAGTTTCTGAAGCGGGTTTCATCGTATCTGAATCAAGATTCATCGATTTTACTTGGGCTGATGCCGGATTGCGATTAGCTTTGATTTATGAAAAAGCTGATTCTTCTCCCATTCCTCTTTGTTTCCTGTTTACTCACGGCGCAGGATCTTCCCCGTAAAATTTACCATGGTACAGCGGTGTCGGTGATCAACGATTCGATAAAGAAGGCCACGGGACTCACCTATGGTTTAAAAATCGAGACTATTTTTCCGGAGGGTACCATGGCTACGACTTCCGCAAAGGCCGGTGATATTTTACTCATGGTTAACGATTCTGTTCTTCACACGAATGCCGACCTGATCCGTTTTCCGCTCAACGAAGGCATGGCGGTACGGTATCAGATTTTCAGAGACGGAAAGAAGTCATTTCTCAAAGCGGTGGCGCGACCAAAGCCGGTTGAAACCCCAAAGCAAGGGACGATCAGATATGTCACAGTACCCTTTGGCAAGAACCGTCTCCGGGGTATTTTGAATATTCCGCAGGGTACAGGTCCGTTTCCGGCCGTGTTATTCATTCAGGGTTATACCTGCAGTGCGGTATGTGATCTTCCCGACTGGCATCCGTATCGTAAAGTGCCGGAAGGGTTAGCGGCCAACGGCTATATCGTACTACGTGTTGAGAAACCCGGTATCGGCGAATCACAGGGAGAGATCCGTTGTGAAGACATGGACCTCGACACCGAAGCGAAATCATTCGAAGCCGGACTCGATTATCTCAATACACTCGCGGAAGTAAAGAGAAATAAGATTTTCGTATATGGACATTCGTTAGGTGGCATTGTAGCACCCATGCTTGATCATACTAAAATAACGGGAGGCATTGCTGCTTATGGCACCACACATGAACCCTGGTTCGAATATCTCATCCAGATGATCCGTTATCAAAACCCCAATCTAGGTGCAGATTATATCGACAACGAAACCCGTGTCAGGAAATACCATCGTTTATTTTTTGAACTGATGGAAAATAAAAAGATGCCGGCTGAAGTATGTAAACTCGATACAGCTTACGAGCGGATGATGACCGAAGATCTGCAGTACGATGGTGGAAGAAGATTGTTTGGAAGAGATATTACGACTTTCTGGGATCTCAATGATGTTAATCTCACAAAAGAATGGGCTGCGTTTTCAAAGCCTGTTCTCATCATGTATGGTACAGCAGACATTGAAGTGATGACAGCGGATGCTCCGAAGGAAATCATTGCCATTGTGAACCGTTATCATCCCGGTAATGGCACATTCCGGTTCATGGAAAATACCAATCACAGTTACGCAAAAGTAGGGCCTATGGAAGTGGAATACATCCACCAGCAGGAAGGATTACGTACGTCAGATATCAAAGAGCATTTCAACGATGACAGTTACCGGTACTTCCTTGACTGGGCAAACGGGCTATAATTATTTCCTGAGCTTCTCCAACAATTCAAGCGTGCTCTTATAACTCTCTTCCGGCTCCCCTGCTTTTTTAGCTGCGGCAATGGCTTTATTTGCCAGTGATTTCGCAAGATCGTTATTGCTGAGTTTATATTGGATCCACGCTCTGGTATCGAGGTTGTAATAATTCTCGTCCAGTTCAATGGAGCGTGCAACCCAGCGATCCGCTTCTTTCATGTGTTGCGGTTGTGCTGTTAATTCCGTAACGGCCCATGCCATTGAATTGAGATGATCAGAACTGTTCCAGTAATATTTTTCAATACCTGCTGTCGCGGTTGCCATATACATCTCGGTATTTTTCCAATGCTCAGCATAACTCAGGTCACCACTCCAGTAAGTCTGTTCACGTTCTTCGGAAGTCATACGGGTAGGTTGCACCGACTTCAGCAACTCTTTGAATTCGGTGTAATCTGAAGAGCGATCGGAGGTTGCAGTGCCTGACAAATGATATCGTTCGTAGTTGGTGAAGTAATAGGCGAGTGAGTCTTTTCCGATCGCTGCGGTAATGGGATCTTTAAAAGAAAGTAATCTCTTAAGACCATCCAGACCTTCGCCCAGATCCAGTACCATCCGGCGATTCCATGGGTTGCTGATCGTAGAACTGTTGATCTGATCAAAGGCGTTCTTACGGATGGTGGAATCAATTTCCAGGTCGGCCATCATACTTCCGAGGAAGTAATGGTACAGCAACTCTGGATCTTTCGTATCCGCATTGACAGATTTGCGGACATTGTAAATAGATTTTTTTGGATCATTAGCACTTTCCCCGACGTTAATAAAATCCTTTGCCGGCATTGAACCACCTGACCGGTGAACCAATTCACCTTTGCTGTTGAGAAAGAGATACGTTGGATAGGAATTTACATTGTATGCATTTGCGATCTCAATTCCTTCCCCCTTCTCCATATCGAATTTTGCATTGATGAAATGCGCATTGTAAAAAGCCCCCACTGTAGAATCGGGGAAGATATCTTTCGACATACGCTTGCAGGGACCACACCAGGTGGTGAAGCAATCGATAAAGATGGTTTTTTGTTGTGCTTCGGCCATTTTTTTCAATTCGGCCAAAGAAGTATGTTCGAATTTCATTCCCGTTGTAGTTTCTTGAGCGAACAGGTTCGGGACAGCAGAAAAGACAAAAGTTAAGAGGAGCAGAGCATGGTGACGGAGATTCATGGAGATGGTTTTATATGTGTAAATATAAAAAAAGGGCCGGAAACTTCCCGGCCCTGATAAAATCACATTTTAACCAGTTTGTTTCGCCATTTTAGTCCTTTGTCGGTTCTGAATTCGATGAAATAGATACCGGATGGAAGATCAGCGCCGGATAACTTATATACATATTCGCTTCTGTCATCTTGCTGCACCCTATTCACGCGAACAATACGCCCTGTTTCATCACATAATCGTATTTCTCCATTGATATGCTCTTCTCCCGGACGTAATGTAACAATACATTCTCCGTTGAAGGGATTAGGAGCCAAAGAAGCTGAAAATTCTGAATGTTCTATCCGATTCTCGGTACTGATATTTTCTTCTGTCGTTTCCATACCGGATGCGGTTGCTGACGAATTCCTGAAAAGACCGATGTTACATTCATCTAAGTATGCACTGAAATTACAGCCGGGAGTAGCATGGAATCCGGGAAGTAATGAAATGTATTGTGAAGCCGAGTAAGATACGGGTGCTGTATTTACAATGGTATTCGTGCAACCGAAAGCGCCGGCTATGATATATGATTGAGCCGAAATCGAGTTCACAAGCGATCCGCCGGAGGTGTACGGGAAAGTTCCGCACCCCGCAAGGGCACCAAGCGTATTATCTATCACACCAACTGCATCCCAGGCATACGCCACCTGCTGATGTTCAAAGCCACACCAGCCATACAATATATCGCTTGCATTGAGCCAGGCTTTGCGGGCATCAGAATAATCGGTATTGGGTCCGACATAATTTTCAAGTGCATAATAAGCAATGGTGCGTGCAGTGACCATTCCCAAGCCCTGAACAGTGACCGGATTACCAACGTAGTTTACTCCATTTCCGCCGTTTACAAGCAGATAGAACATATAATTCTGAACACCACTATTGGTGTGAACACCGAAATTATCTGCGGAATCCTGCGCCGTTGTTCCGGTAACGCTATGCCAGTATGGACCATAATAATAGGATGGCTGGCCATATGTATTGGGATTGATGAAACTTCGGATACTGGATCCGGTTTCAGTTCCAACGAGCCAATTGCATGACATCAATGTATAGTATTCGGCAGATTCACCAAAGATATCACTGAAGGATTCATTGATAGCTCCCATTTCTTTCCAATATTGGAGTTGTGAAGTATACCAGGTTACACCATGTGTATACTCATGTGCTGCAATATCCATTACAGCCATGTTCTCATTTACACCGGCAGCGGGGGCTCCGAAGTAGATCGTGTCACTGGAGAATCTTGCATTGTTCGTGTACCAGACGTTGTTCTTGACATCTTTAAACCTGTAGTTTGCGTACACGAAATCTGTTCTCGCTAAATTGCTGAAGGAAATTCGTCCATGCACATTCTTATAATAACGGTTGGTGCGATCCATACAAAAGAGCGTCTGCGTTCCGGTTGAATAAGATAATGGCCAGGATGAACCACCAGAATACAGATAGTCGGTTTTCGTTCCATCCAATGTATCGTTCAACTGATCATAGATATGAAATTGTTCGCTGCCACAATCATCGTGCAGGATATGATTCGAGAGTCCGACATTTTTAGTAAAGATGGTAACATTCCCGTATTTCGCAGTGTTGGCAGAATGTGATACACAATCCATAAACTGATCTAACTTACCCTTCAGTGATCCGTCATTCACATCGAGGTAGTAATGCGTTTCCATTCCTTGAGCAGACTTAACTTTGAAGCGATAACACAAGATTGCTTTCATAGACCGGTCTGTATTACGGTCAGCCAGATATACTACTTCCGCATTGCCGATGCTTGTTATTTGTTCATTGTGTAAGTAGCGCTTCAGTTGAGTCATCATAGCAACCGGATCCGCTTTTGCCTGTCCAATTGTCTCAGGCCGGGCACCTTCTCCGCTGATCATGAATAGTCTTCCACCCTTCTCATGAAAACTGACACGTGTTCCTATAACCGGTAAATCATTAATCCGTTGTTCATAATGACGGTGAGTAATGCCCAGGTCATCGGTATTTTCCCGCTGGAGATGCAGGGACGACGACGGAGTAAGTCCGATCAGCGAACCATATTGCCGTATGAATTCAGCGGTCTGTATATTTATTTCTTTTTTCAGGTGGATCCAGCCGTGTGAGCTGCGTGGTTCAGCCACCTGCAGCATCTGCGGTGACCAGAACGGATCCTGAGCCCGTAGGTTTCCTGCTGCGAAGACGAGCAACAGAGAAGCCCGGATAAGTAATTTTATCATTGTATTTTTCTTATCCGTTAATGTTATTTTGATTGATTTGCCTTCAGCTGTTCAATTTCTTTTTGAAGCTGAAGAATGTAGAGTGTTAACTCTTCTACTTTTTCTACAAGCTTTGTAGAAAGCTCACCTACATTCATGCCTTCGTTGTCAACAACTGCAGCAGCAGGCATCCCCGGTAAACGTTTGTGTTCACGGATATGACTTTCTACTTCTTCGAGGGAACGGAGTTTATAATCATCTGCAAATACATAATCGGGGAATGGTGTCATCTGTACTTTCAGTTCTTCACAGATGATACCTCCGTCAACAGCCAGCATGTATCCTGCCGCCGGGTTGATATTTTTTCCAATGGAAATACGTCCGTCATTTACATTCATCTTAAAGTTCCAGCCTGCTCCGCCAAATCCCCACATGGCCAGGTGTGTATTATCAGACATTCCGATAAATCCTTTCAATGCTGTACCCGCTGTATCGGTAAACTCTATACCCGAAGCGGTACCTGAACTAACTTGTGCTGAAAAACGGAGCCGACCACGGTAAATATCCATACGGGCGTTGGGGCTGGATTTTCCTACTCCCACATATCCTGTTGCTGCCTTATAAACGAATGGATTTCCAGCCACCCCGGCCCAGATGTCGCCACCATAGTAATTCAGGAACAACGTGGCCGCACTGCCGTTATTTCTGGCCTGAATATCATCGGGATCAATGGCTAAATTTTGTCCGGTGGTGGATCCTGTAATCTGGTAGCCGCCAGAAGCCAATGAAAGCTGTAATCCTGTTCCGATATGTAAACGGGCGTCCGGACTGATGGTACCCAAACCCAGATTTCCTGAGATTGATTTTAAGATATTATTTCTGGCCGGTTGTCCGAGTGCAATATCGCCACCAAATGTATTGATCCCTAACGTTGCGCCCGCACCATTATACCGCGCCTGAATATCGTTGGCATCTGCAGTGATATTCGCATAGCGTACATCGCCAATCAGTAATGAGCCATGTTTTGTTAGCGTTGATGAATCACCGATCGCCAGGTGAAGGGTTGATGCCGGCCCTGTTGTTCCGATCCCTACTTTCCCGGTAGTGTCAATCGTCATGCGCGCGATGTTACGCGTTTTGAATTTCAGATTGATTTTGTTGGTGGTGCCGAGGAAGTCGGAAGAAACGGCGCTGTTACCGGTCGTGTTCCAGGTTTGTGCCTGACTGCTTGAAGTAGCCCCCATCAGACATACTGCCAGCAGAAGCGTTGAAATGGTTGGTTTCATGTGATGCAATTATTTTGACACAAAGGTCAGCCGCAGCATCACATGCGGCAATCCCACAAATATGAGATTTTGTTAAACGAGTTTATCGCGCAAGGCTTTGGCGACAGCTCCGGCTTTGGAGTTTACCTGCAGTTTTTCGTAAATATTCTTGATATGAGTTTGCACTGTTCCAACACTGATGAACATTTTATCAGCAGCTGTTTTATAACTATGCCCTTCTACCAGCAGCCTGAGCAGGTCTTTCTCCCTTTCTGATAAAGTTGACTCTTTTTTTGTGTGCGCGTTCCGTTGCGACTCCAGTACTTTTCGGGCCACACTGGCACTCATCGGTGCTCCGCCATTCAGCACTTCTTCTATACCTGCAATGAGCCGGGCCGGTGGTGTATTCTTGAGGAGATATCCGTCTGCTCCTGCACAAATAGCTTTGTAAATGTTGTCATTGTCGTCGAAAATGGTTTGCATGATGACCAACGTACCGGGATGTTCCTGTTTCAGCAATTCTACGGCTTCAATACCCGTTCTGCCGGGCATATCAATATCCATCAATACCACATCCGGACGTGTTTCCTCTAAGTCCTGGAGGATATTATTTCCATGGGGGAAAGCGCCCACACAGGTATATCCCGGCGTAAATTCAATGATTAATTTAAGCGTTTCACGCAAGGCGTTATTATCCTCGTAAATAGCGATGCGGTGTGGGGTTTGACTCATCGTTACAAATGTAGTTACCGGAACCTGATTTCAGACTCCCATGTTTATGGTATTTCTTATTGTATCGGTACTGTGACCGAAATCGTTGTTCCGGGATTTCTGTTGATGATACGGTAACTGCCTCCGGTTTCTTCTATCCGTTCTTTCATCGTGCGCAGCCCGTTGCCGGACCAGGATTTGCCGGGGTCAAACCCTTTCCCGTTATCTTCAATGGTAAGATGTAATTGATGTTGGTCCGGTTTCAGCGTTACCTTGATGGTAGTTCCTCCGCAGTGCTTTATTGCATTGTTGATCCCTTCCTTGAAAACGAGATAAACATTTCTCCTTGATTTCATATCCAGTGATATGGACCGGAGAGTATTGACATCACATTCAAATTCAATATTCATCTCTTCCGGTAAGTCGAGCCGGTTGATGTATTCACGCATGCGTGCCGCCATTTCGGGCATCGCATCCTGATCGGGATGAATACTCCACACAATATCACGCATTCGCTCTACAAGGTCGCGTGTATTGTTGCTGATGTTGTCAACGATTTTTCCCTGCAACTCCGGATGTTGTTGCCCTTGTTGCCGTAGCAGCTCTGCGGAGTAATACACACTGCTCAGCGTACTGCCGATATCATCATGCAGGTCGCGACTGATGTCGTTCCTTAACTGATGGACTTTTGTAAGCTGACGGATGCGGAAACGATATGCCACATACAGAAGCAGCCCGATCAATACCAAAACCAGCAGGCGGAACCACCAGGTGTTGTAGAACGCTGTCCTGATAAAGAAAGGGATTGCTATTTCGGCGTGTCCTGAACTTATATTTTTTACACGTAGTCTGAGTAGATATTCGCCGCCGGAGAGATTGGTAAAGATGAGCATCCGGCCTCCTTCTACAGGCAGCCATTCTCTGGAAAATCCTTCCAGGAAATACTCGTAAAGATCGTCACCCGGGTTTACAAAGTTCTGGCTGCTGAAGCTGATCTGGAGATTGTTTTCTTTATAGCCGAGGACCGGAATGTTGTTGCCTGTAAATACTTCCTTTCCGTTTGCTTTTACACTCAGAATCCGTAAATGCAAGGGGATGATTTCATCTTTCCGGTCAGGGGAGATACTGATCAGATGTCCGAAGTTGGCGAAATAAAGAATGCCTTCCTTGCTGATGGCATGCGCGCCATTGAAGAAACCGGTTTCCGGGAGTGTTCGCATCGCCGTAAAGGAGGTGAGCTGGCGGGTAACAGGATCAAAGCGCTGCAGTCCGACAGCATTGGCGATCCATACTTTTTCATGTTTATCAATCTCAATCCCGGTGATGATATTGCTGAGAAGTCCTTCTTCTTCCGTGAGTTGATGTAGTTTACCGGTTTTCTTTTCGAGGTATTGAACGCCTTTTTCCTTGGTGCCGAAAACAATCCAGTGCTCAGATATTTTCAGTTCCCGTACTTTGCTCTTTTGCCATCCTTTGGATGCAAGAGCTTTGGCAGAAAGGGTAACATCCGGCAGCATTCCTTCGCGTAGAATATATACACCATGGGTGCTGATGGAAGCCAGTATGGAATCACCCGAAAGGTCAAGGCCAAGGACGCCACCAGCGGGAATCTGATGTAGCTCGTCTCCTTCATCGTAGTAATGTTCTTCTTTTCCGTCAGGCGTGATTTTGTAAATACCGTCCATGTGCGTCGAGATCCATAGGTTCTTCTTTTTATCGACCAGCATATGGGTAACACCTCCTGCAAGTTCTGATTTTACAATGCGGTGTTTACGATCGAATGCATTGGGTAACCGGGTGTTCACTTCGTACACATGGTGCGTTGACGAGATGTACAGTTTACCATCATATCCGCAGGCCAGCACTCCAAAAATGAATCCGCTTTGGTCGAGATGTGTTTTCTCTACCGGTATGCGTTCTTCAACTTTGCCATTACGGTTGATGCGGGCAAGGCCATCTGATTTACTCGCAATCCAGATATTCCCTTCCGGATCCGCTTCTACATCGCTGATACCCGAGGGCGGAATGCCAAAGTCTTCGGGCATTTTTGATGGACGATATACCACCACTTCGCTGAAGGTGGGATGGTACTGATCAATGCCATCCATTCCGCCTGCCCAAACGGAGCCTTGACGGTCTTTGAAAATAAATTCAACGTACGGGTTGCGGAAAACATCTGCACCCAGACCCGCATCTGCAAAAATGCGATCCACCTGATGACTACGTATATTCACCACCGATAGTCCACCGGAGCTGGAAGTGTTACCGTATCCTACATAAGACCCGGTCCATACGATGCTGTCGTTTATTTCGCAGATGGACATGATAATGGAATTCGGCTCTTCCTCACTTTCATCTTTTTGAATGATGTATTCACTGTAGGCTCCGGATTTTTTATCAATCCCCATCAGGATACTATGATCAAAATTGCCACACCAGATGGTGTTTTTCCCGACTGTCAATCTGGAAATATCTTCCAGCGGAGTTTCAGTAATCTCCCTGAACAACGTAAAAGCATTTGCATCAGGAGATTTCCGGTAAATCCGTTTGCCTTTGGAGAGATAGATTGTACCATCCTTATCGGTTTCGATCAGGTTTCGGTAATAACCATCCTCTTCATCCAGATCGCTCACTTTAATCCGTTTTCCAGTGGTATCCCCGGCCTGGATATAGAATAAGCCATCTGCACTGATGCCATATACTCCGCCCTGCTGGTCCGGAGCCAGCGTAAGAAATTTAACATCGATCCTTTCTCCTGTCGTAGTAGTGAAATGACGAATAACGCGTAACTTCCTTGTCACCGGTTCCAGACAGAGGAGATACGTTGTGGTAGCCAGCCAAACATTATCTTTATTATCGATAACGATATCCACCACTTTAGTGTTAAAGAACTCTTCTTTGGATAGGCTATTGAAAGCCCAGGGTTGTGTTTGAACGCCATCGAAACGAAACAATCCGATCGAAGTTCCGATCCAGAGGAAGCCCGATGAATCCTGTGCCATGGACTCTGCCCCACGACTTGTAAACCCCTGTGCAGGCCCGTAATGCCGGAAGCGGTACTGTTGGGCAGATGCCGTGAATACAGGTAATAAGGAGATCAGCCAGAAGGCCGTTCGGAGGAATCGGGTCATAGACAATGCAAATTAATAAATTATCCGTTTGCAAACGCAATTAAATGTTTATTAACGGCTATTCATTTTTCCATATGATAGTTTTGCCGGCGTTTTCAGGTATAAATTTAAAAGAGAAAAACTATGAACAGAAATGAAGCAGAATTGAGGTTGAAGGAGATATTTGGATTCAATCATTTTCATGATGAACAATGGAAAACGATCAGCCATGTACTGAAGGGTGAAAAAGTATTGCTCATTGAGCGGACCGGGTTTGGTAAGTCCTTGTGTTACCAGTTTCCCGCAACGGTCCTGCCGGGTATAACTATAATATTTTCTCCGCTTATTGCTCTGATGCGGGATCAGGTACAGAAGCTGAATAAGTTGGGCGTAAAGGCTGCATGTTTAAACAGCGAGCAGTCATCAGCCGAAAATTCGGATATCCTGTCGGCAGCTATTGATGGTAAACTGAAAATACTGTTTATCGCCCCGGAACGGCTGGAAAATTTGCAATGGGCGAAGGCTGTGCCACAAATGAAATTAGCAATGGTGGTAGTAGATGAGGCGCATTGCATTTCTGTTTGGGGGCATGATTTCCGACCGGCATTCCGCCGGATCGTTGAACTGGTGCGGATGTTACCCGATCGTGTGCCGGTATTGGCAACCACTGCAACTGCTACGCCAGTAGTGGAAAGAGATATTGCGCGTCAGATGTCGGGAGAAGTCAGAGTGATCAGAGGTAAGCTCATGAGAGGTAATTTACAGCTGCATGTACAGGTGATGGGCGAACAGGATGATAAACTCATTTGGCTGGCACAACATCTGGGGCGCTTTGATGGCAGTGGTATCATTTATGCCGGTACCCGCAAAGAAGTGGTGAAAATAACCGGATGGCTGCAGCAGAATAAAATCAGCTGCGCCGGTTATCATGCAGGACTTACCCCGGGTGAAAGGAAAAAAATCGAACAGGGCATGATGGAGAACCGGTGGAAATGTGTTGTATCTACCAATGCTCTTGGTATGGGTATTGACAAGCCGGATATTCGTTTTGTTATTCACACACAGATTCCGCAATCACCCATCCATTATTATCAGGAAATTGGCCGTGCCGGCCGTGACGGAGATACAGGGAAGGTTGTATTACTCTATCATCCCGATGACATTAAACTGCCGAAACTCTTTATCAATTTCAGTAAACCAGCTGCGGCCACTTATCAGAAGTTTATCCGTGTATTGGAGGAAGAACCACTCAGCGAACAAAAGCTGACCGATAAACTTCGGGTCCCCGATGCCGTTATACGTTCTATCAAAACGGATCTGCTGGAGCAGGGGATCATTCGCGAAAAACTGAAGGCAGGAAAAAGAATACTCAGTTTAATACCTTCCGGTCCTGCGCCTGATATGGAGATGATCGAAACACTGCGCAAGGTGCGATTTGCCGAACTGGATCAGATGGTGGCCTATGCAACAACGAAGGAGTCGAGGATGAAGTTTTTATGCAGTTACCTGGGTGATCTCGAAGAGTTTGATCTGAAAAATTGCGATAACTCCGGTATGCGCCCGCTCCCGTTAATGGATGACATTCTCATTGAACGCCGGTTGCGGATTTTTAACGGTGAAACAGAAACAGAGGAGGATGGAATGCCTGCCTTACCTTACTTCGCTTTTCGTCAACCGGTTCCGGAGCTGCTGCCGGATGACCCTGCGAGGAGACGTAAAAAGTAACATCTCTGCTGTCTTCGTTTCCATTCAAGCAGGCGCATTTCTTACAATTCAGAGAGATATACTTTTATCTGGAAGAAGAGAAGGGCAATCGTTTCATTATTTTGAGTAATCGGTGTGCAGACCGGATAGCGGAAGGACCTTCGTCAGCAGAAATGACACTCCGTTCACAGTATCCATCTGAATTATTCAAGTAAGAAATGGCCGGACATCGATTCGTAGTTGAATAATAAGGAACCGTGCTATTGCTTGAAGCAAGATACCATGATTTGTTTCATTGATAGTACCTGTTAATGTACTTGTTTGGAAACGGCATTAAAGAATAGATGTTCAAACAGTGGAGGTAACCTGCAGCCACGTCCTGTTCGTCCCGCGCATTTACTGGAGAAGTATCCACCGGTTGTAAAGAAGTAACCAGGGTTGTCAGACGCTTATGTTCGACTGAATTCGTGCCTGATCGTGGTTAACTGCAGTACGAATCAGGCAACTGCTTCCGTGAAATACACTTCCTCGATTTCACACAATTCATCTTTAATGGCGTTTAATCGGGCAACACTGTCGCTGATGACTTCTGAATTGAAAAATGGCTGGCCTGAAAAAAGTGTCGAGTAGTATACGATTCCATGCTGGAGGTTTCCAAGAAAAACTTTCATGTCTTTCAGGATTTTCTCATCGCCAGCCGGCAAGAGTTTACGTAATTTACTCTTGAAAAATCCAATGTTCAGCTCCATCTCTTTAATAAACACATGCGGACGATCCGTACGGTCAATCAGATTGATGCGGCCGTAGATATGATCTACCATTTGGCGGAAGCTGGTGATCTTTGTGAAGTAGGCGATATTGGGTCCTGGGCAAACAGATACACCAAATTCACCCTTTGGCGTGGCAATACCATTTACTAACAGGGCTGCCTGTCCGAGACCGGTACAGAGGCATTCTTTTTCAATGATGGCAGTAAAGCGCTCGTTGTATTCTGCTTCAGAAAGCTGTTGCTGTTTGAGTTCGTTAATCTTCAGATGCTGATATTTTCGTGAAGCGGTACAAACCGGGAGAGCAGTAAATTCAGCATTGAACGAGAGATGTTTTTTCGAACAAGGGCTTCCCGGGCGACCAGCTGCTACACGCGATAACTTATCTATATCCTTACTGTTTCCTTTCAGTGTATTGAAGGGAACACCAAGTGGTGAAACACTGCTCAGCAGAATATCTTCTTCTTTTGCAACAATCAGTTTATCGATGGTTTCCTGATCGATATTTACCACTTCAGGAACCAGCAGGAAGGGTGATCCCCAGCCGATAGAGTCGAGGTTATAGTAATTGAGCAGGAAAGCATGTTCATCTGCAGTACCAACACCACCTTGCGCAGTGATTTTACAAAGCGGAGCCTGCTGCGGGGCAGTAATCCCTTTTTGTCCCCATACCTGGCGACACATGGCGAACAGCTCTTCCTGTAATGTGATTCGTTTTTCTTTGAACTCTTCCAGAATCGGCCCCATCAATTGTCCGTCGGTAGCAAAGGCATGTCCTCCGCAATTCAAACCGGATTCAATCCGGAATTCTGATACCCACAATCCTTTTTTTGCGAGAAAATTTCCCTGAATACGTGCAGATCTGAAATCACTCACTTTTAAAACAATCTTCTTTCGAAGTTGTCCTTGCTGATCGGGGAAAAAGTCGGGGAATGATTCTGTATAGCTGTACAGTCGCGGATTCATTCCTGCAGAGAAAACGATCGATGAATTCAGATCACTTGTAGCATAGCCCCGTAACGCAGCATGCGCATCATTGTACATCGCCGGCAGCTTCTCTCCCTCTTCGTAATTTTCCTTATCTGCCTTCGTCATGATGTTAACATCCAGACTTCCCATTTGCAGATGTTCCTCCGCCCATTGACGGAAAACGGAGGGAGAAGTGTATGTTTCTTTTTGCTCTTCATAAGCAATACGAAGCGTGGCATTAGCAGGCAGGAGATTAAAATAATCTTCACGCAGTTGCGGGTTGACGGAAAGCTCATCCTTGAATGCTGTAAACCGTTCGCGGCAAAGCCGGTTGATCAGATTCAGATACGCGGTGGTTCGTTTTGCCCGATGATCGATATCGGATTTCGGAATTTCTTCATAAGGCAGATTGTTCTTCTCTGCATAAAATTTCCGCAATGTTTCCAGCAACGCATCATCACCAATCGACATGACAGCATCAATTCCCCATTGGGATACTTTCAAAGGTGTATCAACTGTATAACCGATACCCATTACCGGTATATGGAAAGAATGTCCGCTTCGCATGTTGTCTGTAGATGAAGTACCGGCGTTAACTCTGCTTTTCCCGTTCTGGCACCGGTACAGGATGATGGTAATCTACAAAGGTATGAAATGCCGGGTATTATCCCATAAACGACTGAGAATTACCTTGTATGCTATAATGAGAAAAATCATAGGAAGTATTCCGAAGATCAATTTCTTAGAGGAAGGAACCTAAATTTAGGGATTTGTCCGAAATGACCGCGACGGGAAGCCGGATACGGTTATTCAATGATGTTGAATGAAGAAGAATGTTTCCCGGGAGGGGCACCAAATCTCTTCCGGAACGCTTTTGAAAAAGAGAAAATATCTCCGAAACCACTTAATCGGGCTGCTTCGGTTACGCTGCACATTTGTTGTTGCAGGAGTTCACGTGAAAACTCCAGTCGTTTATCAATCACAAATTGCATCGGACTTTTTCCATAAACTGCTTTAAATAACCGGAAGAAATAATACTCCGACAATCCGCATTGCAGTGCGACAGAAGGGATGTCAATCACACCGGTAAAGTGATAGAGCAGAAAGTCGTGGCCGGCCTGTACTTTCCGGTAAAGATCTTTCTTCGTTTGTGTTTTCACAGCCGATACCCGCTGTAATTGTTTAACGATGGGTTGATAGTCTTTAACAATCTGCTCTGCGATATGAAAGTAAAAAGATGTATCGAACTGATGTTGTTCGTATGGATTACCGGAGAGCATTGTGTCGAGGTTTGATAATACACGGCCAAGATGTGTATCTGCCGACCTGAACTTGCTTTCGAAGAATTCATTGGAGTCGAAATAGGTTCCATTCGACCAGTCAGGCTGAAGCGTATCCGGATGCAACATTGTTTGAATCACATCCTTCATCAATCCCGGAGCAAGATCAATACACAATCCGGTGACCGGTACTTTACTTTCAATCTCAACAGATCCATTGGAAAAATTGTTCGCCAGAATATACTCACCCGAATCTACTTTAAATTTTGTCTGATTGATTGTATAACGTTCGTAACCACCGCTCACATATTTGATGGAGAAACTGCGAAAGGGTACCGGGCAATAATACTCACTCAGCAATGAATAATTGATCAGATTGCTGTACATCGGCAGCTTAAGCGCCGATTTGGTTGTATTGGTAAAGACCGTGTACATCGCCCGTGAGACTCAATGTACCAATGTTACAAAAAACACTTGTAACAAGGAAATGAATGTGATGAAAAGTTGGTTTTAGTGACTGAAGCAAAGGATCAGAATGCTGAAAAAGAAACCTGCGACCCAACAGCAAGGGTTCAGGATTCTGAACCCTTGCAATAGGACAGAGCAGTCAACAGCACCGAGAAACAATCCGAGCTTCAACAGCAAGGGTTCAGTATTCTGAATCCTTGCAAAATAGAACAACGGTTAAGTGCCACCGTATCTATCTCTGGCGGTAAGGGAACAGATCCGGGGGCCAAAACCTCGCTGGCAAAGCAACAACTCCTGCTGCTGATAAACTATCGTATGACTTTACCCGTACTGATGACCTCTCCTCCGGCGATGACCCGGACAATATACATACCGGATGGAAGGTATGTTAAATCGTCTAACGTTATCGAATAGCCGTTGTTAGTCGGAGTCATGGTTTTACCGGTACATATTGTTTGTCCGAGGGCATTTTGTAAAACAACTTCCGGCTGGCCGTTAAAGTAAGCATTGTTCAGTGTCAGGTGTATCTGATCCGTAAACGGATTGGGAAATACCGACACTGCTGCTTTCTGTGCAGACTGTCCGATAGAAGTTGTCAGCAACCAGTCGTTATAGGTTTTGAGAAGTGCATTAACAACCGGCAGGAGATTCCAGGAGGTGAGTCCGTTGTGATTCATCAGAACAGAAATACTTATATCTCTCGCCGGAAAATACCAGGAGCTGGCTGCGTATCCCAGATCACCCCCATGTCCGTAAGCGGTGAGGCCCTGAAAGGTATTCCGCATCAGTCCCAGCCCGTATTTTCCTCCTTGTGATCCGGAAGCGTTGATCATGGTTTGTGCTTCAGTCATCATGGCTGGTGAAGCTACATCTCCACGTAAATAAGTTCGCGTCCATCGGGTGAGATCTGAGGCGGTAGCATAAAATCCTCCTGCTGCTCCAGCTGCTGAATTGAGTGCATTGAAGGGAAAATAGCTGTTGTGAGCATCGTCGAGAATGCCGTCGCCGTTGGTGTCGATCCATACATGAGCAACGGGTTGCGGATATGGCTCAAAGGAAGGAATCCCGAACGATGAATATCCGTAGTTGTTGAAGAACCGGTTGCGGTATTCCACATAAAACGGATTACCCGTGGCTGCCTCTATGATCATGCCGAGCAGAAAGTAATTTGTATTGCAGTAATTCCAGCTGCCGCCAGGAGTTCCGGTTGGTGGCAGGAGATAATAATTGACCATTGAGTCGGCAGACCAGGTGAAGCCCGGATTGTTGTTCATCGCTGTGTTGAACGCCGGATTATTAAGGACGTCGTATAATCCGCTTTGGTGCCGGAGCAACTGCCGGATGGTAAGATCTGGATTTACATATTGAATGGTGTCGAGCCATTCGTGGAGACTGTCATCGAGTGAGAGTGTCCCTGCATCAACAAGTTGCAGGATACAGGCGGTGGTGATGGTTTTGGTGACGCTTCCGATGAGATAAGCCTGATTGGTGTTAGCCGGCATGCTGACAGATGAAATTCCGGAGGCGTCGGCCCATACTGCCGTATCCGGAAACTGAATAGCTGCATTGAGTGATTTGGCACCGAGGACAGTCCGCATACTGTCGAGCGTGTTCATCAGCAGTGTATCAAGACCCGGATGTCCGGAGGATTGCGCGCTGACTTCTGCAGAGAAATGAAACGTCAGCAGGAGTGTTGTATAGAGGACGAAACGGAGGCGAAGCAGTTGGTTCATAGATAGTGTATGACAAAACTATGAAATGGCTGGTGTTGATGATTTGTCAAAACGTGCAGGAATGTAGAAAATTCAGCGCAAAATCAAATGAAATGACTTTGGAAACAATTAATTGTTTAATAGTTTTAACTCCGGATATTCATCCTGTTATTCTATGCGAACAATACCTTTAAAGTCCGCAGTGCTCATTTCACTGCTTTTTTCATCCTGTGTAACTCCGGTTTATTACCAGGTGTATAAAGCGACCCCGGTGTCAAAGCTATCTGCAAATAGTCAGACCATAGACTATGAAGATGATAAATGCAGAGTGACCTACAACCTGTGGCAGAAGAACGGAAACTTCGGTTTCTGGTTTATCAATAAATCCGATCAACCGCTGTTTCTGCATCTGGAACAATGTTTTTTTGTCAAAAACGGCGTGGCTTATAATTATTACAAGCACCGGACATTTACCAGTTCAACGACAAATACCGTTACTTCCGGGCGTTCCTCCAGATATGCTTCCGCCATTGCTTTTTCAGGAAATGCTGGTCAATTAATTTCGAATGGGGTTCAGACTACCAGAACCACAGGGGCTGCCACTGCCTCTGAATATGCAGTAACCTACCAGGAAGAGCGGATGGTATGCATTCCTCCCAAAACATCCAGATATTTTTTCGAGTATACCATCAATGAACAACTCTATCGCGATTGTGAACTCTTTCGTTACCCGCTTAAAAGACAAATAAAGACTAAATCATTCTCACAGGCTGAAAGCCCGTTTGTTTTCAGCAACCGGCTGGCCTACTCGGCCGGTGACACTTCAACAATCGTAACTTTTGAGAATGCTTTCTTCATTTCATCTATCACCAATTATCCTGAACGTGAAATCACGGAATACACAGCCGAGGAGTTCTGCAGACAAAAGAGTTATAACAATACCTTGCAGCTCAAAGGAGCGGCACCGGATAAATTTTATATACAGTATCTTAAAACGGATACCTGGAAACATTGATCCTTTACCGGATGAAACATCATAAAGGATGCAGGAAAAGTTGGGGTCATAAAACAATTGTATATTTATTGCTGAATCCGATCTTTCCATCCTCCCCTCATGGATATCCAACTCCTCTCTGAAGAAGCGTATAATGCCGTCATATCCGAAGCTGAAAACTTCGACGATGATCTGGCTACACATTTTGAATTTTTGTCGGAAGTGTCGAACGACGAAAATGAATACCTCGACAAAGCGGCAACACTCGCAAAAGATATTCTGAAGTTCGATGATGAAGAACTGGAAGATCTGTTTTATGGCAGTGCTCCGGATAAGCAGACGCTTTACCAAACACTCAACACCATCCTTGAGAATATTCAGGCTGTAAAGGAAATTCCTTTCAGTCAGCGCACGTTTGATGAGGCTTAAGCCTGCAAGGCAGCTGATTTATCACGATCCCGAACCCGTATTGCAAGTGTTGTAAGATCGCTACGGCTGCGTTTGATCGCTATCCTATACTTTTTTGACGAATTCTGATTTCAGTCCCATAGCACCGAAACCATCAATTTTACAGCTGATGTTGTGATCACCATCCGTCAGACGGATATTCTTCACTTTGGTTCCCGCTTTAACAGGTTTCGGAGCACCTTTAACAGGTAAATCTTTAATCACCATTACGGTATCTCCGTTCTGCAATTCAACACCGTTAGCGTCTATAACTTTTCCACTGGCTGCTTCTGCTTCTTCCTCCGCTCGTGCTTCTTCCGGATTCCACTCGTAAAAACATTCAGGACAGATAATAAGGTTATCGCTTTCGTAAGTGTATTCACAATTGCATTTGGGGCAGGCAGGTAAGGTCGACATAACAGTTATTTTGCCGCGAAAGTACGAAATGCATTGAGCTCTTGTCGTGTTTTGATCCGTTCAATTGCGCTGTAACGTTTAATTCACCTGAAAGCCTTCTTTGTTTATGGCAGGAATGTAAATGTGGGCGACTTGCAATATTTTAAGATTGATTTAACAGCTGTTGCTGCGAAGGCATTGAAAACCAGATAAAAAGATGGGTGTTGAAGCCGTTTATTACTTGTATAAAAACTTGACAACGGCCTTTAGGTAGTTGTATCTTTGCAAGCCTGTTTAAAAACACCGAAATCATGAAAATGTCGCGATTGATTGTACTTTGTTTCCTTACCGGAATTATTTTGTCCGGATGTGTAAGCCGCAAGAAGTACAAAACGCAGGTTGCACAGTACAATGAACTGAAAGCGAATTTTGATACTACCGAAACCAACCTGCAACGTTGTCTTGCCGAGAAAAGTTCGCAGTTGAATGACCTGGAAAAAATGCGCAAGGAAATGGCTGAGCTGAAAGCGAACAGCACAACCATGTTGAAACAACTTGGAGATATGTCGGTGATCAATGCTTCGCAGGCAGAGAGTATCCGTAAGTCGCTCGAGAATATCAATTCCAAGGATGCATACATTAAGGATCTGCAGGTGGCGATGTCGCGAAAGGATTCATTGAACATGGCGCTGGTGTTAAATCTCAAAGGCGCGCTGAAAGATGTGAACGATGAAGATGTTACGGTGAAGGTAGAGGGAAGCGCTGTGTTTATTTCTATTTCCGATAAAATGTTGTTCCGCAGCGGTAGTTATGATATCATGCCGGCAGCCAAGGAAGTGCTGGGTAAAGTGGCGGAGGTAATCCGTGCACAACCAGATGTTTCTTTTATGGTAGAAGGACATACGGATAACAAAACGATCTCTACAGCTTTCATTAAAGATAACTGGGATCTCTCGGTTCTTCGTGCTACTGCTGTTGTTCGGGTTTTACAGAAAACATATGGTGTGGATCCTTCACGGATGATAGCTGCCGGCCGCTCACAGTTTGTTCCGCTGGCTGATAATGAAACTATCGAAGGTCGCGCGACCAACCGCCGAACACGCATTGTTATTCTTCCGCAGCTCGATCAGTTTTTCAAGTTGCTCGAGCCGAAGAAATAATCACATTTCAATTAGGGGTGATGGATTTTTATTTAGATGGACTCCTCCATCCCGAACGATAGTGAAAATACTTACGGGGTTACTGTAATCAGTTTCCCGGTTAGTTTTAGTATCTCCGTCTCCGTTAGTTTCGCCTGATACCGGGCTGTATATAAGCGGGTCGCAGCATCTTCAAAATTGCGTTGTGCTTCAGTTATTTCGAGGGCAGTCCCGAGTCCGCTCTTTAACCGCTCGGTGGCTACGATCAGTATTTCCTGCGCAAAGCTATGACTGAGTTCTTCTGTGTGGACCAGCTCCCGCTGCAACTGATAATCGCGTTGCAGTTTGATTTCTGCCTGTTGTCGCATGAACAACTCCTGCTGGTTCTGCAGCTTAGTGATCGTGTAGCTCAACTCCGCTGTTTTAACAGTGCGGGAGGTGCGGAACCCGTCGAAAAGATTCCATTGCAGGTTCAGGCCAAAACCGGGACCATCGTTTCTGTTGGAGAGCAGGAATCCGGCTTCATTGTCGGTTTTATTGTAGATATAGGAGGCGTTGAAGCTGACAACCGGCAACCGTCCACCGCGGGTTTCTTTCAGCCATTGAAATGCCGTTTGTTCCCGTTGACCGGCCAGCTGCAAACCTGCATCCGTTTTTCTGGTGGCAGCATCAATTTGGATATCCGTTAACGTGAGTTCATCACTTGCTGAAACCGGAGTGCCGGGTTCGCGACCCAGCAGGATGTTGAGATTTTCCTGCTGCTCCAGTAAAGATGCCTGTCCCTGCAGAAGTTGTGCTTTATGGTTGTTGTTTTCCAGTCGTGCGTTTAGCAGATCGAGCTTGCTGCCATTTCCGCTTTCCAGCCGTACTGTAGCCAGCTGTATCCTGATACTATCTACCCTGATGAGCTCCTTCAGGGATTTTATACGTTGTTCTTCGAGTTGTACAGCGTAGTAGGCTGCGATCACCTTCTGTATGCTGATCTCCATCTGCAGCCGTAAGGTAAGTTCTGCTTCACGGCTCAGACTTTCGAGACGCGCTTTCCTCATGAACATTGACAAGCCGTCGAAGAGTACCCAGTTCAGGCGTGCAGCTGCTGAAATGGTTTCACTGGTGGCAGCATCTCTCTCAATAACACGGCCGTCGGAAAGTTTCTGACTGAGATTTAAATCGGTACGGTTATATCCTCCTTCCACATTCACCGAAGGCAGCATACCGGCCGCCCCGGAAGTATTGTTCAGGTCGGCAGCATCTTTACCGGTTTTGGCTATCTGAACATCGAAATTCTTTTCGAGCGCAATGGAGATTGCATCTTTCAATGCAAGTTTCTCCTGTGCACTGACGTTAGTAATCGTTCCGGCGGTGAAAACAATAAGACAGATTCTGCGCATCATCATTCTTGCGTTTCGAAGGTTTCGGTGGAGAGAGGTTTCTTACGCCGGCTGAAAACGAGATAGATTACCGGAATAAGATAGAGTGTCAGGATCAGCGCGAAGAGGAGCCCGCCAACAATAACGATGCCCATCGGAATTCTGCTTTTCGATCCTGCACCAAGTGCCAGAGCAATCGGCATAGCGCCGAGAATAGTGGCAATGCTGGTCATCAGAATCGGACGGAGCCGCAATACAGATGCTTCAATGATTGATTCAAATTTTTCCTTGCCCTGTTGTCGCAGCTGATTGGCGAATTCTACAATCATGATTCCGTTCTTGGTCACCAGACCGATCAGCATGATCATTCCTATCTGGCTGAAAATATTCAATGTCTGGTTGAAGTACCAGAGTGAAAACACAGCACCACCAAGCGCGAGTGGAACCGTGCAGATAATAATGAAAGGATCAATGAAGCTTTCAAATTGAGCGGCAAGAATAAGGTAGATGATCACCAGTGCAAGCAGAAACGCATAGAGGGCGTTGCTGCTTGATTCTGCATAGTCGCGGGAGGCTCCTGTAAGTGCAGTACTGAAGTTTTCGTCGAGCAATCGGTCGGCAATCTTCTGCATTGCATCTACACCGTCACCTATGGTGCGCCCGGGCGCGAGACCTGCAGATACGGTGGCCGATTTAAACCGGTTGTAGTGATATAGTTGCGGCGGACTACTTTGTTCTTCCAGCGTCACCACATTATCCAGCTGAATCAGTTCTCCTTTGTTATTACGCAGAAAAATCATCCGCAGATCCATCGGTTCGTCGCGGTTAGCACGGTCAAATTGTCCGATGACCTGATATTGTTTTCCTTCACGCTGGAAGTAGGCGAACCGTTGTCCGCTGTACGCAAGTTGTAATGTTTGTGCTACATCCCGAACGGAGAGCCCAAGTGCTTTTGCTTTCTCTCGGTCGATGTTAATCTGTAATTCAGGTTTGTTGAACTTGAGGTTTACATCGTTTCCCTGAAAAACAGGATCTGCTGCTACTTCTTTCATAAACTTCGGGATGATGGCCTTGAGTTTATTAAAGTCAGAGGTCTGGATGACGAACTGAACGGGTAAACTTCCTCTCGGACCACCTCCGGCGCTGATGGTTTGTTCCTGTACGGCAAAGGTCTTCGCGGTCGGCAGTTTACGCAGATACCCGCTCATCTGATCAACTATTTCCTGCTGCGACCGTTTCCGGTCTTCCGGCTCCGAAAGAACGATACGGCCAAACCCGGTATTCACGGCTCCGGATCCTGCAAAACCGGGTGCAGTAACGGTGAGGGCTATCCGCTTTTCGGGAATGGAGTCCATCGCATACGTGCTGATGGCATTCATGTGCCGGTCGGTGTATTCAAACGATGCTCCTTCAGGGGCTGTTACCAGCATCCGGAACCAGCTACGATCTTCCAGCGGCGCCAGCTCACTCTGAAGTTGTCCGCCGAAGAAATAAATCATCCCGAACACCAATACGAACATGATTCCGGCTGAAGTCTTATGCTGCATAAAATTATTCAGCGTTCGGCGATAGCCGTTTTCGAGCCCGCGGAAGAAGGGCTCAGTGGCTTCGTAGAATTTACTGTGTCCCTTCCCTTTGCGGAAGAGACGCGCGTTGAGCATTGGCGTCAGTGATAAGCTGACAAATGCGGAAATCAGCACGGCTGAGCTGAGCACGATACCGAATTCTCGAAACAGACGGCCGACAAATCCTTCCATAAATATCACCGGCAGAAATACGGCAGCCAGTGTAATGGAAGTAGAAATAACGACGAAGAATATCTCTCGTGAACCACGGTGTGCAGCTTCGACCGGCGACATCCCTTTCTCCACTTTCTTGAAGATATTTTCAGTAACAACTATACCATCATCTACCACCAGTCCCGTGGCCAGCACAACGGCCAACAGGGTGAGAACATTGATGGAAAAGCCCATCAGGTACATGATGAAAAATACGCCAATCAGTGAAACAGGGATATCAATTAATGGACGAAAGGCGATCAGCCAGTCGCGGAAAAACAAAAAGATGATGATCACCACCAGTAATACGGCGATGAGCAAAGTCTCTTCCACTTCTTTCACCGATTTCCGCACGAAACGGGTATTATCCATCACAATATTCAGCTGAATATCCGATGGTACATCCTTCTTTATCTGATCCAGACGCTTATAGAATTCATCAGCGATTTCTATATAATTAGCACCGGGCTGCGGAACGAGTGCACAGGCCACCATTGGTGTACCGTTATTTTTGAGGATGGTTTCTTCGTTTTCAGGTCCCAGCGTTGCATAGCCTACATCTTTCAGACGGATAATACGGTCGCCCTCGCTGCTGATCATGAGTTCGTTGAATTCAGCTTCATTCGACAATCGCCCCACCGTTTTAACGGCAAGTTCTGAATTATTACCTACGATTTTACCTCCTGGTAAATCAACATTTTCGCGTTCGAGCGCATTGCGGACATCCAGTGGCGTTAGTTTAAAGGCCGCCAGTTTTGCAGGATCCAGCCAGAGTCGCATGGCGTATCTTTTCTGCCCCCAGATCTGAATCCCGGACACACCGGGAATCGTTTGCAGCCGTTCTCCGATAATGTTCTCCGCATAGTCACTTAGTTCCAGTACATTTCGGGTATCACTTTGTACAGTAACCGATATAATAGCATCGGAATTGGCGTCACTTTTGGTTACCGTTGGTAGCGCATCAATATCCTGTGGAAGATTTCTGACCGCCTGAGATACTTTATCACGGACATCATTGGTTGCTGCTTCCAGGTCGGTGTTGAGATCAAATTCAACCGTGATGACGCTATTCCCCAGATTGCTTGAAGAGGAAATAGTGCGGATTCCTGCAATACCATTGATGGCTTTCTCCAGAGGTTCGGTGATCTGCGATTCCACCACATCGGCATTTGCGCCGGCATATCCGGTACGAACGGTAATAACCGGCGGATCAATGGATGGGTATTCACGAACGCCCAGAAACTTGAATCCGATGATCCCAAAGAGGATAATCAGCAGCGACATTACAATCGCCAGTACCGGACGGTTTATACTGAGGCTGGGTAAATTCATTGTGTCTGTTTTCTGAAAGTCAATGATTATTTCCCGGGTTTGATTTTAATGTCATTTCCCGGCCGGAGCTGCATGAGTCCGGTAGTAATAACGGTATCGCCTGCCCGAAGTCCGCTTAACACCTGAACTGCGGTATCATTCCGTATTCCGGTTAAAATACTGACGGTATCGGCCTTGCCTTCCCGTGCAATAAACAATTGCTTTCCTTTCAGCACCGGTACGATAGCCTGTGTTGGCACCATCAGCGCATCAGTTGTATGCAGTGTAATCTTCACTTTTGCAAAGGCTCCGGGCAATAAGGTCGCCGCATCTCCGGATGCCAGCGCCCGTACCCGGATACTGCGTGTAGTGGCATCAACCGAAGGCTCTAACGCATAAATTTTCCCTTCATGAACTTCAGTGCTGTTGGCAACTGTAAACCGGATGAGATCGCCGGTTTTAATACGTCCGGCATAATTTTCCGAAACGCTGAAATCAATTTTAACGGGATGTACCTGACGCAGGGTAGCAATCAGCTGCTGATTTGTAACGTACGCTCCTGCAGAAACAGAACGAAGTCCGATCACTCCGGAAAACGGGGCCGTGATTTCAGATTTGTCAATCTGTGAAAGGATAATGTCACGATCAGCATTTAGCACGTCCAGTTCATTTTGCAATGCATCATACTCTTCCTGGCTGATCCCCTGAATCTGCAGCAACTTTTTATTCCGGTCCACTCGTTGTTGCGCCAGTTTAATCCCCGACTGTATTTTATTCAGTTGAGCCTGCAGTTCAGTATCGTTAATCTTTGCCAGCAATTGCCCTTTCTGAACAGTGGATCCCTCTTTAAAAGCCAGTTGGGTGATTCGGCCAGCCAGTTCTGCACGCAATTCTACTTCTTCGTTGGCGGCCAGCGTACCGGTTGTTTGAATGATTTCTTCCAGTGGAACAGGATGCACAACGGTTACATTGACCCCTACGGGAGGTGTTTTACCTCCGGCGCCACCGGGTACTATCGCGTCAGGTGTCGCTATAAATATTTTTTTTAGAGCCACAAGTACTGCGGCTGCGATCAGAATATATATCCAGGTTTTGCGCATGTTCTGTTCAGTAAAAATACGAATGACAGCAGGGAACACGATGAACCCCGTATCCCTTCTGTTTTTCGAAGTGTAAATTATAACGGAGATGCGTTACCGCATCTGTGAAACCGTATTAATAGCGGGCGGCTACTGACTCCCAGTTTATTACATTCCACCAGGCATCAATATACTCTCCACGTTTATTCTGATACTTTAAATAATAGGCATGTTCCCATACGTCAAGACCCAGCAGCGGAATGCCGGGTTTCTCCGCGATATCCATCAGCGGATTATCCTGATTAGGAGTGGAAATCACTTCCAGTTTGCCTTCATTGTTTTTAATCAGCCACGCCCATCCTGAACCAAACCGGGCTTTTGACGCATCGCTGAATACTTTTTTAAAATTGTCAAAATTGTTGAAGCTGGCATTAATACCTTCCAGCAACTTTCCGGAGGGGATGCCACCACCGCCTGGTTTCATTGATTCCCAGAAAAACGAATGGTTCCAATGTCCGCCTGCATTGTTTCGGACCGCAGGTGGCCACATTTTTGTATTCGCCAGAATGTACTCTATACGGGCGTCATGTATGTGAAACTGCCCTACCAGCTTGTTCAGGTTGTCGATATACGCCTGATGATGTTTTGAATGATGGATCTCCATAGTCATGGCATCAATATGCGGCTCCAGTGCGTTATAAGCATAAGGGAGTTTCGGTAAGGTAAAATTTCCGTCGCCATGGGCGAGGGCTCCTACGGATGGAGCGATAATGGCTGCTGCCGATGCTAATGCAGTTACTTTAACGAATGCTCTTCTGTTCATGACCGAATTTATTTGGGTGAAATGATATTTTGTTTTTCAGCTTAACTGAATCAGCACCGTGTTCTTTTCTACTGCCTGACCTTTTTTTACCATGATTTTTTTCACAGTAGCATCGCCGGCAGCTTTAAGTGCATTCTCCATCTTCATGGCTTCAAGAATAACGAGCGTTTCTCCTTTCTTCACCGTGTCGCCTTCTTTTACCGGAACATCAACAACAAGTCCGGGCATGGGAGCTTTCAGATCGCCAACCTTCTGTGAAGCGGAAGCATCCATTCCAAGTTCTTTCAACAGCTCGTCAAACTTATCCTTCAGCTCAGCTTCTACCTTCTTCCCATTTACAGTGAACAGGTGTTTTTTCGCCTCCGGATCCGTGGTCAGGACTTCGATTTCAAATGATTGACCTTTGTATAACAGGTGGTAGGAGCCAGGCCGCATTTCCCTGAGGTCATATTCGAGAGGGCTGCCATTCAGCTTCAGCGTTTTGCCATCACGTTCCAGTTCAAAACCGGTACTCTTGTTAAGGGTCACTTTCATCATGTAACAAAAGTACGGCTTCGCTGTTTATCACAATGAGGGAGGGATGAAAAAGGTTTTAACATTGTCCGGAAAGTCAAAATCCAGCCCTGTGCCGAACATCTCTTCGTTGATAAGTTGAGCGGTTTTCACGAAAGAGAGCCACTTCTGCTCCTACTTTCGTACCATGCCCTACATGCGTCGTTTGCTCATTTTCAGCCTGCTCGCGCTGATCTTTCTGGTGTCGGGGGTCGTTCTCCGCAGCACGCAGGATGAGACAGCTTTGCAACATGAGGAGTTGGTTCAACGGGCCGGATATTCGCTTGATTCACTTATTTCCGGCCTCGACACATGCCTTGACAGGCTTACTCCGATGCTGGAAGGTCCACGGTTCAATGAACGGATGTTTGCATCAATGGTGGAGCGTACTGACCCGGAGCGGAAAGCCAGCTATTTTGTGTATGAGGGGCGGCAACTGAAATACTGGACAGACAATGAGGTGATGCCTGATTCGTCGCTGTTGTTCCGTGATGTGGATTCGAGGGTGATGTTGTTCGGAAACGGTTGGTATTACGTTTCAGTTCGAAACCTGGGCGGACGCACACTTTTTGGAATGTTGCTGATCCGCCATCAGTATGCTTTGCAGAATAAATACCTCCATAACCGGTTCAGGGCTGATCTGCGTTTACCTGAAAACACGTCCATTAACATGGACCGGGCCAATGGGAGTTTCCCGGTGAAACTGCATAATGGACGAACTGTTTTCAGTGTTTCATTTTCTGTGGATGATAACGGAGAGGACTATCCGTTGACAGCCTCGTTACTGATTGCACTCTCAGCAGCTTTCATCTTCCTGTTGTCGTTTGATGCACTCCGGAAGCTGGGTCATGCCCGGAATCCGCTCGGACTCCTCGTACTGGCGGCCCTGATTCTGTTAAGGGTGTACATGAATTATACCCACTGGCCGGCGGCTTTTTATGAATCAGGTCTGTTCGATGCAAAGTATTATGCCAGTGGATATTTTCTAAATTCACTGGGTGATCTCCTGCTGAGTTCGGCTGTGATGGCACTATCTGTGGTGTTTCTCTACACCTGGATGTTGAGTATTAAAGCCCAGCTTCCGGGATTAAAAACCGGCATCCTCATTGTGTTCACTTTCTTTCTTACTTTTTTGTACTCGGTAGTGGTGAATTATATCCTCAGCGGACTCATCATCAACTCGCAGATTTCGTTCGACATCAATAATATTTTCCAATTGAGTGGTTATACTGGTTTCGGTATGCTGATCATTGGTATGCTGCTTGGCACCTTTTATCTCATCTGCGATGGCGGCATCCTTTTCGTGCGGAAATCGGGGCTTCCATTTTCAAGGATTGTCATTCATTTTCTCGTTTCACAGGGACTCTTTCTGACGGTGTTGTTGTTTTTACGCAGCACTGATCTTTTTACAGACTACGGCGTAAGCGCCTTTCTGCTTGCCAATATTCTCATCTTCTTTATCGGGTATATCCGAAACAGTGAGTTGCAGTTGTTTTCGTTTTCGAGAACTGTACTCGTTATTCTGGTATTCTCGCTGTATGCTTCGCAGATCATCTATTCCTTCAACGAAACACGTGAACGCGATAAGCGGCAATTACTTGCTGCCAAGCTTGAAAACGAACAGGATATTGTAGCCGAGTTTCTGTTACAGAATCTGGAAGTCCGTATCCGCTCTGATCGTGAACTCGTACGGCTGCTTTCACTCTCGCCGCAGCTGGCGATGAGCACACCCGGTCTCATCGATGAAGTAAGCCGCCACCTCGACCGCCAGTATTTTAACGGATATCTCGACCGGTATGAGAGTCAGTTCAAGTACTTCGGAACCGGCGGTCTGCCCATCAACCGGATGGGCGATCCGTCATGGAATCTGGAAGAGATTGTCAACCGCAACTATAGCGAAGGCCGGCCAACAGCAAGTCCTGATGTGTTTTATTTCAGAGGAGAAAACGGAAGGACGGAATATGTTGCTGTACTGAAACCCGGAGGAAATGATGCACCGGCCGGCACCATTGTAATACAGCTGAGCGCCCGTTCTACACAGGACGATGCCGGCTTCCCTGAATTATTGCTGAGTGATAAAGTGGGCAGTAACCGCGAACTCGGCAAATATGCTTATGCAAGATATCAGAATGGGAAGCTTGTTAATCAGTCAGGGAACTTTAACTATTATCTTACCGAAGGTCCTTACATGCAGTATTTCCGGAACCTGGACGGCATGCGTTTCGTGCCCTTCGACAATTATCTGCACCTGTTTTACCGATATGGAAAAAATCTCATCATCATCAGTTCCCCACGTCAGGGTCTCTGGGTCTGGGTAACTTTGTTTTCCTACCTCTTTACTTTTTTCAGTGTAGTCTGGCTGATCATTTCCGTTGCAGTGCGTTTTATGAAAGATGGCTTTCAGCTGCAATTTAATTTTAACAGCCGTATTCAGGTTACCATCATCATGATTGTTGTAGGGACCTTATTGCTGATCGGTGCGGCTACTGTCACCTATATCGTCGATAACTATGAGCAGGCACAGAATAACCGTATACGCGAAAAGCTAAACAATATCCGCGTACTTGTTGAAACGGAACTTGGCACCAGAGAATCATTGGGCGAATCGCTTACCGATGATCTGCGGTTTGCGTTTAACCGGTTAGCGCGAACCTTAAAAACAGATTTCAATGTTTACACATCGTCGGGACACCTTTTCTTCAGTTCTCAACCCGGCATCTATGATCAGGAGATCATTGCTCCGCTCATGGACCGGAGTGCATACATCAGTTTAACCACCAATCAGAAGGCCCTGTATCTGCAGAGCGAAAACATCGGAAATCTGCATTACAGCGGAGCTTATGAACCACTTCGGAACAGCAATAATAAAAATATCGGTTTTCTCAGCCTGCCGTATTTTGACAAAGACACTGAGCTGAAACGCGACATCAGCGGATTTCTTGTAGCCCTGATCAACCTCTATGTATTACTCTTCAGTATTGCCACCCTCGTTGCCTTCTTTATCTCCAACAGAATCACACAGCCGTTAAGAATTATTCAGGAAAGTCTGCGACGCACAAAACTCGGGAGTGTAAACGAACCAATCGTCTGGAAAACACGAGATGAAATCGGCGGTCTCATTAACGAATACAACCGCATGGTGAACGAATTGCAGAAGAGTGCCGAGCTGCTTGCGAAATCTGAACGTGAGAGTGCCTGGCGGGAAATGGCGAAGCAAGTTGCTCATGAAATCAAGAACCCGCTTACACCGATGAAACTCGGGATACAACATCTGCAGCGGGCGATCAATGACAACCATCCCAACAAGGAAGAACTGGTACGGAAAATCAGCAACACCATGATTGAGCAGATTGACACGCTCAGTAATATTGCCACTGAATTCAGTCATTTCGCCAAGATGCCCCGTCCGGAATATACGACCATTGAACTGATTGCTGTACTTCAGCATACGGTTGATCTTTACGATGAAGATGACGACAGTGAGATTTTATTTAAAGAGCATCCGGAACAGGTAATGGTGCGTGCTGACAAAGACCAGCTGATCCGAATCTTTGGTAATCTGATTAAGAATGCTCTTCAGGCCATTCCTGATAACCGGAAAGGTATTGTTTCGATTGCTGTCTCCGCAGAAAAAGAATCGGATACACCGCACGTTACAATAGCTATACGTGATAATGGCAAAGGTATTCCTGCAGATCAGCTCCGAAAAATCTTTGTTCCGAACTTTACTACGAAGAGCAGCGGCACCGGTTTAGGCCTCGCCATGGTGAAAGCCATGACGGAGGGAATGGGCGGCAGTGTATGGTTTGAAACGGAAGAAGGCAAAGGGACTGTTTTTTATGTAAAGCTTTTGTGTGTCTGATCTCAATGTATCAATCTGAAATGAAAGATCTTTCGGTGTGCACTAATCAGGTAATACGATAGTTTGCCGTTTTTGCTGAACAGATGATTCAGATACAAATGTAATATAATGGGCAGTTCTTGTTAGTTAAGTTAATAGATGCATGGCACTTATGATTTCTATTGATGATCATGAGGACATTGGTTCCGGGTTTTTATTATTGGCAGTACATCCGGAGGGATGATCAAACAAGCGTTTTATTTATTAGCAAGACGAGAATGATGGAGATGATTAACTGACATTAGCGATCCGTTCATCTGCAATTATCTCAGTGAAGGAAAACTCGTTTCAGAAGCGTGGACCTGTGCAGAAGTTCTGAGATCATATAGTACTTTCTGCGTTTCGTTTCGCGTGAGGGATAGCAGCGGAAAGACCGGAGTGAGGTACGAGCGAGGACTTGTAGCGGATAGCCCGACCCCGGTTGACCGAAGGGAAAACCGGGGGCACGCCATATCATTAGTAGTAACAGAAGGAGGTCAGTTTGAAATTATACAGGAGAAGATACCTGCGATTGAAAACAGGTGGGTTATTGTTTCACTATCCGAAACGTTTCGCTGATACCATTACCGGTGTATTTTGCGATATACAATCCCGGTGATAACTCGCCAATACCGATCGTATTATCTTCATCCGGAAGATAATTCTGTAAGAGTAGTTTTCCATTGAGGTCATACAGGAAAAGTGTTCCTGCTGCTGTTGCAGGTTGTTTCAAATGCAGTTCGTTGATTGCAGGATTAGGATAACAAACAATGGAACGTGTAATCAAATCTGATTTTTCAGCTACTGGTGCATTGATAAAGGTTGGTCCAAGTTTCAGGAGGGTGGAATAGCTGATCAGACTCATTGTAGACCATTTAAATCCTCCGGCATAAACTGCATTTTCATCTCCGGAATATACAAGAGCATTTACATCCAGACCTTGAAAACTGGAGAATGAAGAGGTAGACTGCATATGAGCCCATTGTTGTATACCGGCCGAATTGTAGTTAAGCACCAGATGATACAAGTCGTATGAAGAAGGAGTAGGAAGTGATACTGTTCCCCCCAGATAAATATTTCCGGCAGGGCTTAGAATCATTGAAGTTACGTTCTCTACAGAGGCTCCGGATGCTCCGTTCAGGAAATTATATGTCTTGGTCCATATTGCACTTCCATTCACAGATTTTAACTTCCGCAACTGGATGTTCTGGCTGACTACTCCGGAAACAGAGGTAGAAATATACCCACAGGTATACAGTTCGCCTGAATCATAGATCACTTTTACTCCCGCATCATTGGAATTATTTGATCCGGCGTATTTAGTATTCCAGACTTTTGTTCCGTCACTACCGGCAAAGCGAACCACCACCCAATCGAAATTTCCACTTGCGTTTGTTCCTTTTCCGCAGATAAACATATCATTGCTGGAAGGATCATAGCTTACGGCCAATCCTTCATCCGGCTGGATGGCTCCGGAAGTTACATCATGATATTTAACCCAGAGCTGCACCCCATTGCTCCATACTTTCAAGGCCAGCATGCGACTTCCCAGTGTAGCATTTGTGTAGTAGCCGGTAATATTGCATATTCCATTTAGTTCCACCGCCATTCCTTTTGCCATATCAGTATAATTTCCGGTAGACGAATAAAACTTGGTGAACAATGCAGTTCCGTTAGGGTCCAGTTTGAGGAGGACAATATCGGCGCCGGTAGCGGTTCGTGTTGTATTTCCGAGAACGTAAATATTCCCAAACATATCGAGTCCTGCATCCACAGCCATATCATTCGGGTTTCCGGTATTATTATAACCATACGACCAGATGGTGTTCAGTGATGTATCTTTTTTTATGATAAAGATATCTTTATCATAGGGTGATACCGAATATTCTGCTGTTCCGATAATATAAATATATGGTTCGGCCACCAATACTTTTACAGCAACATCATTTCTTGTTCCGCCGTAGTAATCAATATAGTTTTCAGAAATGATACTACCGGTACCGGCGTTTATTTTTCTGACCATCGCATCACTATACGAAACACCATTTAAGCCGGCCGCATTTCCTACAGCAATAATACTTCCGGAGCTGAGCTCTTTCATATCAGTATAGGACTCTAAAGGAGGAGTACCGATACCTGCAGACCCCGGACGTTGATAAGATTGTGACCATAATAATGGGCCCGTTGTCTGTCCGGGGAGTACAAAGTGAACTGCCATGAACAGTGCAGTAAATAGAGGAAGTTTATGTAACATGAGATTAATTGAATTTAGTTGACAGAATAAATGTACAGGTCTGCTGAATATTCGTTAAAGGAGAAGAGTTTATGGTATTAAAATTGAGTATTTGGTAGTATTTAGCAATTATTTGGTTTTTTAGTCATCCTTTGGAATGTATAAAACCGATCTATTACTGATTGGTTATTTGACCTCCGTGGCCGGTTGCTCCGTGAACAGCAAAGAGTAACCGGGAACGCAGAAGTGTATTTTCCTTCTCTGGATCAGTGCATATACATTCTGGACCTTCAGGATTCCAGTAGTCCGGTCTGCTTACGAATGGAAATATTCAGATAGGTGTATCTGATCACCCAATCAGCTGCACATAAAAAGAGGGGGTTCATGTTGAACTCCCTCTCTTTTTATCTGTTCACCGCAATCATGCGATCGAAATTAAACCTATTGGAGATTTTGCTATCTTTTCACTGCCCTGACCGATGAGACCACCCCTTCGCATGCTGCTTATGTTCTTGCTTTGGCAAATTTCCGTCGCCGAAGCCCAGCTGTTGTTTGTTCCGGTATATGGAGGGATAGGTAGCTCCGGCGAACAATTATTTCCCCACAGTGATAGCACTTCTGTACATCTTGATCAAATGAGAGGATATATATCACAAGTGAAATTTTTAAAAGAGGGTCAGGTAACAACAGAGAAGAACAGTTTTCATCTGGTGGACTTTCTTTCAGGAACTACCGTACACTTCAACGTACCGGAAATAAATTACGACTCGGTGTATTTCACTTTGGGTATTGACAGCGCAGTACAGGTGCAAGGAGTGATGGAAGGGGATCTCGATCCGTCGAATGGAATGTACTGGACCTGGCAAAGCGGATATATTCATTTGAAATTGGAGGGGAATATTGCTGCAGGATCTGGACAAACGCGGAACTTTCAGTTTCATATTGGCGGATACCGTTTCCCGGATAATACCTGTCGGGTGATTGGTTTACCCTATAGGAGGGATATGAAAGTGGGAATTGAACTGTTTTCATTGCTTGATCCTTCTGTAAATTCTTCCGATGAAATTATGTCGCCCGGACCGGCAGCTGCCGGTTTTGCCGATCGTTTGCAAAGAAGTTTTTATATTCTTCGGCCATGAAAAGAGCATTAATACTTCTGTTGATACTCGTAGTAGTTGCCGGTTTCCGCCAGCGCAGCACTAATGCGGTCGAATGGCCGAAATACTGGCCGCAGCCGGTTTATGATTTCGATGCAGAAGGATATACAACGTTAAAGGCTGAAGCCGGTCGTGCCCTGTTTTATGATCCGATATTATCGGCAGACAGCACGATCTCTTGTGCTTCATGCCATTCCCCGTACAATGCTTTTTCACATACCGATCATGCCTTGAGCCATGGCATTCACGACAGTGTCGGTACACGCAATGCTCCTGCTTTGATGAACCTGGCCTGGCAGAAGTCGTTCATGTGGGATGGAGCTATTCATCATCTCGATTTTCAGGCACTCGCACCAATGACCAATAAAGCGGAAATGGCAGAAACTTTTCCCAATGTGATCAGAAAGATTAATTCCTCACCGTTCTACAAATCTGCATTTGCAAAGGCATTTGGAGATTCAGTGGTTACCGGTTCAGAAATTTTGAAATCGATGGCGATGTTTATGGCTTCACTGATCAGTTGTCACACGAAATATGATTCGGTCATGCAGCATTCGGCCCTGTTTTCTGAGCAGGAGTCGAGAGGGTATCACCTCTTTCAACAGCATTGTAACAGTTGCCATCGTGAACCTTTGTTTACTTCCGGCAACTATGCCGCGAATGGACTTCCGGCGGATACAACATTGAATGATACCGGACGGGAACGTATTACCGGCAATGCTGCCGACCGTTATCTTTTTAAGGTACCAACACTGAGGAATGTCCAGTTCACTGCGCCCTATATGCACGACGGAAGATTTAAAACAATTCGTCAGGTGTTGCGGCATTATACCAGCGGGATTTCACAGACTGACAGCGTTTCACCGGAACTGAAAAACGGAGTACCCTTAACTGCAGATGAGCAAACGGACCTGTCAGCTTTTCTGCAAACTTTAAGTGACCGGTCGTTTCTGTTTGATCCGAAACATACCTTCCCTGCTTCCTTATTACAAAAAACTGCAAATAAATAAATCGAATGCGAAAATCTATTATCCTTCTTCTGCTCGCTGTTACTGGCGGCGCCTTACAAGGACAAACGCCTGAAATTACGTCGTGGATCAGGAACACCACCGGAATAACAGGAAGCCATTATGTAAACGGAAATTCAATCGCCATTGTTGATGCTGATTCAGCCAACGTACAAACAGTATTGTATTCCGCCAGTTGGGTGTATGTACGTACCAAGGGTGTTCCGGCTTACACCACCGGCCCGTTTCTGGATGGCAATCCATCTTTGACCACCAATCAGAACGCCATCTTTAAAATCACCAGAAATCCTGTGCAGAATACGGGAACACTAACCGCTACTTCGCTGGGCAACATAGGCATCTTTTCCAATGGTGTCGCATTGTTTGACTACAGAGATGGTGTAGCGTGGAATTCCAATACCAATGCTTTGTGCGGAGGTCCGGGAAACCCGCCATGCCCCGGAGGACCCGGTGCAACAATGAACTGGAACCGCGATGCCGTAGTTGCAGAGCGTGCCGGTTTCGATTGCAGCAAGGGGCATCCGGCGATGGGAAATTATCATCATCACCAGAATCCGAGTGCATTCAAACTCGATCAGACTGTACTTTCTACAATCTGCAATTTATATGATGCAGATGGTCTCTATGCTATTGACAGTACACAACATTCACCACTGATCGGCTACGCCTATGACGGGTTTCCGATTTATGGAGCCTATGCTTATCAGAACACCAATGGCACGGGACCGGTGGTTCGCATGAAGTCCAGTTATCAGTTACGCAATATCACTGTGAGGAATACAAGTCCGGCCGGAGTTACTGTGCCTGCGGGACCAGCTGTAAGTACAACGTACCCTCTTGGTTATTTCAGAGAGGACTACGAATACATTCCAACCTCTGCATCGACCCCTGATTATCTGGATGAACACAACGGCCGGTTTTGTATAACACCTGAATATCCTCAGGGCACGTATGCCTATTTTGCCACTGTGGATGCCAACTGGAATTCAGCGTATCCGTATGTTGTAGGACCTACGTATTATGGTACAGTGACAGGAAGCAAAGTTACCTCCATCACCGAAGCCGTTACCACGTATACGGGCACCACCGGAGTCAGTATTTCTTCAGCTCCGCTGCCGGTACAGGTGCTTTACAGCAATGCAGGAGATTTCATAGCTGTGCAATATTTCGGATTACTCGATGCTCCTTTGAGAATAGAGCTTTATGATATGCAGGGAAAACAAGTTCGTACTTCGGTAATTCATCCCGGCAGTACGATAGGATACATGGAAACGTCCACTTTATACGATGGACAATACATCGTAAAAGTTAGAGGAGATTCAAATGTCCGTACAGAGAAAGTGATGATTGTAAGATAGCAAAGTTTTCGAAATTTATAAAACAGAAAAAGACGGGTGGAGGATCCATCCGTCTTTTCTTTATAAGGTGATTCGCTGAATGCAGCGATTAAAATTTCTTCATATTCACTTTTCTCTTTTTCTCGAGGATGTAGAAATTGTAGTTGAAACTTTCAAGATTACTCAGTTCCAGTTCTGCGTTGTTTTTCAACACGGTGAAACCTCTGCCGATGATACCTTCGTCCATCATCAGAGTATATTTTCCCGGAGGAAGATAAATGCTGTAAGCTCCGTTGATGTCGGTCAGCGCCTGGTATTCGTGTCCGGATGAATCCAGGGCTGTAATCAGAATGCGGGACAAATCTGCTTTTTCTGTTAGGTTGCTGAATTTTGCTTTTTGTAATACTACATTACCGTTTAAACGAATACCTTTTACAAATGGTATTGGCATTATGGAAGCGTTATCAACACTGATAGAATCCGTAAGAAGCGGATACCATCCCTTCAGGTCATAAAGCGACATTGCACGAATCGCATATTTTCCGGCTGCAACATTTTTAAATACAGCTTCTCCGTTTTCGTTGGTAATTACTTCCTCATTACCTATACGAATGATTACATTCTTTACGATGATCTCATTCTTATCTTTCACTTTATTACCGTTTACATCCAGAAATGCCTGGAAATGGAGTGTGGCGAATTTCTTTTTTGAAAGACGTTTTGGTACCGGAATACCGAACTCCTTGCGCACTCCGGCATTAAGGAAAAAGTTATGTGTTACCACTTTTCTTACTTCTTCTTCCGGGAAAATGATTCCGGGGGTATTATTGTTGCTACGCTCTGTTTTACTCGCATTGAAGGAGTATCCGGCAGATAGCTTGAAGCGCCATTTGGTGCGTGTGAAATAATATGCTTCAGGAAAAAGACCAATTGTGTGACGATTGTATTGGTTCATGTAGGTATAGGAACTGTTCCCTTGAAAAACAAAACTTTTATTTTCCGGTTGGAACTGCTTGCTTAATGAGAGAAATAATGCCTGCGGATATTTCAGCGTGTTGTTGACCGCAGCCGGATTGTTGATGTACTGTGGTCCGTAGAAATACCGGCCGTTGAAGCTCATCGTTTTATGTTGTGCGGTAATGCCGAGCTGCATAGTAAAATAGGCTGGTATTTCCCTGTACTGAGGCAAGGTGTTGTATCCGCCAATTAGCGACGCCCCAATTCGCGAACGACCGTTGATGGAGGATTTGCTGTAATCAAGGCTCAATCCGCGATAAACAAGTTCAAAGTTGTTCAGTCTGGTATGGTTCCAGAAGATACCCGGCATGATCCGTGATGAATTGGCACCAAAGTTGAAAAACAACTGATTATAATTCACCTCATTGTTAATACGTGGGCCTGTAGTACCAAAGATAGAGTATTGCTGATAACGGTTCAGCGTATTCTGTAGAATAAGCGTCAGTTTTTTGCTGACGGTATATCCGCTCCGATGGAAGAAATTCTGGCTTGGCAAGCGACTCAGACTATAAGCCGCACTGAAGACGGAGGCACGAAGGTTAACATTCAGTTTTTTCTTGAGGAAGGATCCTGTGTAACCGCCAAAATAACTGTATCCGGTTTGAGTAGTGGCAGATTCGTAACTGTTACGGCTAACCGCAAAACCGAAGTTTACCTGTTGATTCGGCAAAAGGCGTACTGAATTGGTAACAGCAGCATAATTATTCGTACGTCCGGCATTGTCAAATTCACTATGTCCCAGCTGTACGGTTGTAGTGCCTATATTCTTTAACTGATAGCGCAGAAATCCGCCATATGCCTGCGCATCGCCACTTCTGTTGTCAGAAGTATTGCGGACGTAAAAAGATCCGATACGAAGTGAAGGGGTTACAAAGTATGAACCACTTACACCTCTGCCGCTGACAGGAATGAGACTCAGGCCTCCGGATATATTTCCAAACTGAATATCTCCTTTCCTGTGAATGTAGGCTACACGATAAAAAACATCATTGGTAATTTCATTGGTGTATCTGTAGTTTGTAAAGTTGAACAAGGTCTGATAACTCAACATGGCCTCATTGTTGAGGATGGTATTACCACGCAGATCAAGGCGCATCACCGGTTGAACTCCAAGGATATTGTAGGTGTTCAGATCCATCGTGAGCGGAATCACAGATGAACCATAAGGATTTATCGTTTTTTCGTCGGAAAGACGCACCAGATCCATTCTCCGGAAACCGGAAAACACTCGACCTTCAGTATTATTCGATAACTGTGACTGAAAGAAGATGGTATTTCTTACTTCTTCGTTTACAGCAGTCGGTGAGTAGTTTTCGACATCAATCCGGCGTTCTGTTTCAAAGCGGTTTTGAAGGGCTGCAGTATAATATAGTGTCGTGTCTTCCAATGGAAGTAAATTCAGTTCGTGGTAATTATTCCGTGTAATGTTGCTTTGTTCTTCTGAAACGAAGATCCTGTTGCCTAATTGTTTCTTGTAAAGCAGCAAATCTATTTTTTCGTTACCGTCATTGTTTACATTAATAGAAAAAGGAACCACAGAGTCATTCACAGGAAAATAAATTTTGGTCCCATCTTCACTGGTGACTGTCCACCGGATATTTTTCTTGCGGTGAATACCGAACATAGCATCTGCGATAAGTTCCTGCTCATCGCTCACCAGCAATGCCTGTACATTTACGGAGCTTACTTCATTACCGCCCATGCCTGGAATCAAACGAACCGGAATCACCAGGGAATCCCCGGGGGCTAAGTTGTATTCTTTGCCGGAGGCGCCGATCTGTTTCCAGCTTTGTGGAGCAACGATTTCAATAGAAAATGTGATCGCTTCCGTTTTATTGTTGAATATGCGAAGCGCATTGGTGATAAAACGCTCACGGGCATTCAGCTGCAATGATGTATCATTAAAAAACACAAACACCTGACCTGGTATGAAATTGCGTGGACGGAAATCTGCCGGGATAACAGGATTGGCCACTTTGGCAACAGCGTGATTGTACAGTGAATCTTCAGCATGAACAACCGAAGCTGACGAATCGTTAGGTAGTGGAACAGGCCGTTGGTTCAGGATTGTGTCGGGTCGGGTAGAAGTATCAGCTACAGTAGTAAATGCGGAGTCAGTTGTCTGGGCATGAGAATGTGATCTCCCCGATAACAGGAACAACACGATGAGGAGTATCCGGATCAGCTGCTTCATGGTTGTTCTACCAGACAGAAATGAAGGTTTAACTGATAGGTTCCGGGCGAAAAAGATAAACCGGGTACTATCCGGTAGTCGATCAGAAAGGTAAACTCAGATGGATTGGTGAGGTAAGTACCGGCGCCGTTTACATTGGTCGTACAGCCACCGGCCGGAGTAAGACTCACATCATTGATAATATCGATGAATGCTCCGTTTACCGGAAGAAAATTCTGATACGTGTTGTTATTGATCGGTGTCCCGCAACCGTTATAAATTTTGAAGGAAAGAAGATCCAGCGTTGGTGCATCTGTACCAGTACCGTATGTATTCAGTGTTTCCCATTCATCAACGGGTGTTCCGGATGCAGGATTATTTTCTATATAAACTCTAAGCGACCATTTGCAGGACGCATTGTTAGAGAGAACTTTTAAACGTAAGGTGGTGGCGCCACTGATCGTGATGCCTGAACGGTACTTTGAAAATTCGTCGTAGCTGAATTCGAGTGTACCGGAAGTGGATTGAATCAGCTCGCTGGATGGAACGCCCTGGCAGTTGGCCGTAGACGGTGCGCCGCACTGAGCCATCGCCGCATGACCGTAAAGTATAACGGTAATGCAGATGCGAAGAGCCTGCAAAAGCAGTTTCGGCATTGTTGGTTTCATGGTGGTGGGTTGGAGGAAGAAAGGGGGGAAACCGTGGTTTAAGCGGTCACCCCCCGAGGGAAGCGGAATTATTGATTTTCGATCAATACATACTTCACATTCATGGTGTAAACACCAGGTTGTGCGTATGCTCCGGCCGCATTTGCAGTTACGAGATCCAGCTGATTAGGAGGAGTCGCGTTGTCGGCTGCTGTCGGGAAGATCGCCGGCAGACCCGGTACAATGCGGTAATCGATTACGTAATAGTAAATCGAGTTGGTACCGCTGCCCTGTGTCAGATACGATCCACCCGGAGCAAAGTCGGTAGTACCGCTATGACCCTGGATGTATTTTTCAGTGAGTCCCGGTAATACGTAGGGAGTAGCTGAAGCATAAATGTTGTTTTCACCCGGCGTGTAAGGAGCCGCAGCGAAAGCTGAACTGTAATCAAGACGGAAGCCGGTTGCCAGTGATGCATTTGCATTCGCCTCACTCTGGTGAAGTTCCAGCAATTGCAACGGAAGCTGATCGATTGCATTCGGATCAGTACCTGTACCGTATTCCATTTGTTTGTCCCAGTACGTACCATCGTTAGATGTACCTACCGCATAGAGGTCCCATGCAACGGAGGAATTCACCTTCAGAATGGTTGCACCGTATTTGGTGATACCACCATAGTAGTCGGCCATTTTGTCGAACACGAAATCTACCTGATCAGGCGTACTCATTTCGAGTTGGAGGATCGGCTGAAGATCCATGGTGATGGTAACATTTTTTTCATCCTGCAATTGACCGAAGGATGATCCTGCAATGGCGAGCATACCTGCTACCAATGAGGCTTTTCTAATTAACTTTTTCACTTTGTTAATTTTTTTAAATAGTTGATTGATTTGAATTATAATTTAAGAACGATTTATTATTGGATATTAAACTCTAATTCCGCTGCTGTAACCTGCTCCGGATTGTTGGTGTCGATTACGCCTACCGCGCTGTATTTACCTGGTTTGATGTCTTTAGGAAGATCATAGAAGAAAATTCGGTCGAAGCCGGGAAGTATAGTAAATTTCTGCCCCTTTAGTTTCTGTTGTTCTCCGGTTTGAAGATTGGTCAGTTCAACATAAGAGGTGCAGAAACCAATGCCTTCACCGGAATTTGTTGCCCCGAGTATCAGCTTACGTGTTTGTGTGCTGTCGTTAAAAACGAAGTTTTCAATTTCGATTTTTTCAAGTGCATGATCCGGAGGATTCTGATATACGTAAACACCAAAACCAAGCGATGGTGTAATACCAAGCGCTAATGTGTTGCCTTTACTATTAGGATTCAGTGGTGCACGTTTTGTAACTTCATCCAGCATCAGCACCGTCCAGGCAGCATGATTGTATTCAACTCCATCAGGTACGTTTACTGTAACCTGTACTTTTTGTGTTGCACCCGGAGCAAGTTCAAAGTAAGCCGGTGAAATGGTTGACCATTGCGAAAGACTAAAACGATTGCTGCCGTTTTGTTGTCCAACAGGTTTTCCATTCGTTCCCATAACGAAATCAGAGAAATTCGCCTGAAACACAAACTTTTTCTGCGTATCGTTTTTAATTTTCACTTCCATCGATTTACTTTTTCCAGGTGATAAATTAAAGTGAAGTGTAGAGGGTGAAACAGATAATCCGGTGAAATCTTTCGAAATATCCGGTGCAGCTGCCGGGGTTGGGTTCTCTTTTGGAGTGTCGGTTTGAGCGTTGCAGATATTAATGAAAGATGCAAAGCTGATTGAAAGAATCAGCAATTTATTAATGGTTTTTTTCATGGTATTTTATTGGCTGGTTGTTGCTTTTTATACTCGGTTACAGAGCGAAAGGTTCCTGTTTTGAAAAATTATCTAACGGATTTGCATGTACGAAAAATGGTGGTGGTACCCAGGTGGTTTCTTTTCCTAATCCGGATAATTCCATCGATATTTTTAATCCCTTTAACCGTATATTTTGCCGGTTTATCTTAAGAAAGTAGTTTTGCGGCGATAACCCTTTTGACAGAATAGCGATATCAATTTCCGGGTTGTTGGCTATGCAATCGGTCACAATCAGAACCTGGAGGTGGCGGACATACTCGAGTAATACAGTGTTTTCGCGGGTATGAAGTTTTGAGATATATAATATCTGACAGTCCGCAGCATCCATTCCGGATACTTTTTTTATCCGTATTTTCCGGTTGCCGATGGTTCGGTTTCGATACGTGTTCTGCATATAGCGGTACACTTCATCATTTCCGGCAACTCCTATAATCAAAGCTTTCTGGTCAACAAATACACTCCAATTAATATATTTTGCAAAAGAATATAGGAAAAGCCCGTTTCGTTCGGTATTCGTACTGATCTGGCTGAAAGTCATAATTGGCTTTGTCAGTGTGAACAACAGGATGATGGTGACACGCCAGAACATAGGACGCTAAATAATTACCAGTTTGCCATAGACCATTTCTTCCCGGGCTTTTAGCAGAATGGTATAATTTCCCTGAGAGAGTATAGCCGACGGTATAGTGATTAGATCAAAATCTGTTTTGTTAGTGTAAATCATCTTATTGTCCATAGTGTAGACAAATAGTTCTACCGGACCTGAAAAGTCTTCGGGTTTGGTTATCCGAATGTCTGTTTGCGAAGAGGGATTGGGCCAGATATTAATAAAGTGCATCTTACGGAAGTTCGCCACACGCACGGGAGAATATTCAAAACTTCCGTCCAGGTCAACCATTTTTAAACGGTAGTAGGTATTCCCTTCTGATGGATTGTCATCGGTGAATGTATAGTGCATTGGCTCCATTGTATTTCCGTGAGCCAGCACTGAACCTAAAGTTAGAAAGTGGTCTGCATCCGGACTGCTTTCAATTTCAAAGTGACTCGCATTTTCTTCAGATGCGGTTGACCAGTTCAGTTGTACAGTTTCGTTAACGGCTGTAGCATTAAATTCCAATAGAGAAATCGGAAGCGGGTTTGTACCTAATGTTGAATTTGCCAGAGTGAACATACCATTAAATGTGTTGAATGAGTTGGAGGTAATTGTTCCGTTGGTGTTTGCGGAGCCTGACCCGCCATGATCAACCCAATTGGAACTGCCACCGTATTGCGCAACCCGCAGTTGTGTATAGTCCGTAACTCCATCATCCGGGCCATAGGATAGTGTAACAGAGGCTCTGTTGAAATTAGATGCTCCCGTACGGTTCATCTGATAATATCGCACATTGGAAACTAATGACAACGTTGGGGGTAATGTGTAATTAAATGACCTTGGTGACAGGTTCACCACTTCGGTAGAGTAAGTCGCCATTCCGGTAGTCGAGTGCCTTACATTCATTACCATGGGGCGGTAAGCATTGTTCCGTCCGATCGGTATATTGAATGATTGTGCTGCAGTTGATGCGATCATCTGATCAAAGAAACCGTCAATATAAGCGTTGGCGTTACCAATGGTCGCACGTCCATTGGCCAAGCAGGTTAACCGGTACGGTGGATTTACATAAACGATACCATCGGTTAACTGAAGCTGATTCTGAATATTTATACTGGATCCTAAACTGACTCCGAAGAAATTGTTGATCGTTAGTTTGTAGAATGAAGTGGTATTGGTTCCTCCCAGCCACAGCCCTTCAGTTCCCTGTATGATAACAGTTGAATTCCGGGGTGTAAAGATCCCATCATTATAAAAGGTGTGCATTCCATCGTAATTACCGGCGAGCAATACGGATCTGGCACCACCGTTATTGGTAACATTTGCGTTAACATCAAATGTTTTACCCGGATCCAGATACAGGCTGTTGAATTGTACGTTGTCAGTATTATTATAGAACGGACATAATTTGATATTACTTGCAACAGGTCCTGTTACCTTAATATTGGGATACACTGCTGTTGGAGATGGCTTAAATGTAAATGTGGAATTAGCTGTTGTGCTGTATCCGAATTCAACAATTCCTCCGGTTGTTGCATTGACGATCCCTGTTGTACCACAAAGTTCAAAGTCGGGATACGTAAGATAATCACGGTTCGGTTTTGCAAGCGTTATGATTCCCCCGGTAAAAATGAATGAGCTGAGCGGGTTATCAACGATATTGAAAACGCCATTTCTGCTGCCGAAAGACCCCGTGTTTAACAGTAATTGCCCGCCGTTCATTTCGAAATAGAATGCAGAGGTAGGAGTAACCGCACGGTAGATGAGTCCTCCGTATACTTCCATAGTACCACTGTTAATAATTAATCGTGGTATCATCGACCCTACCTGCTCATAACGGAAGCCTTGATTTCCTGAGGTACTGCCCACTTTCACGGTACCACCTGTTAACAGTAAAGTGCCGTTCAGATACATGAAGTTTGATGTCGGTGCAAAATGCATACTGCCCATCGGCACTTCAATGGTTACATCTTTGGTCAATGTAAAATTGAATGTTCCGGGATTCACCACATACGAGCTGGTGTTATTGTGAATGTAGTATCCGTCTGTTACAATCAGTTCCTGAACGCCGGCTTCAAAAGTGGTGGATAGCACATTCATCACATTACTTACGATCCCCGTTTTCAGCATGGTGACACGGTTCAGCACATATGAGCCGTTTCCTGTGATTGTGGTGTTATTGGAGCTGTTGAATACGAATTCAACATGGTCATTAGGATCGGTATAAACCGAAATGTTACCATTATTTTGAAGATCCTTGCCGATATACACCCAGTGAGTGCGGGAGGCATTTCCGTTGTATATAAGGTTGCCGCCGGCACCAATGTTGAGGTTGGTTGAAATTCGTAAGTTAACAATACGCAGGGTAGTAAACAGTACGGTGCCGTTTCCGGTTTGTCCGATTGTTAAGCTGCTGCAGTTTTGACCATTGTCGAGAATCACGGTATGTCCGGCTCCCACATAAACATTGTCCCCTGCTTTGGGAATCGTACCAAGGTTAACCGGATTTCCATAAGTAACCGTTGACCATGCTGCAGGATTCGACCAGTTTAATCCGGATTGACGGGAATAATAAGTGGTGGCATTCGCAGTTTGAAAAAACAGTAAGTTGAAAAAGCAGATGACGAAAATGAGTTGGGCAGTAATTATAATTCCGCCACTCTTGCGGAATAGTTCCGCATTCAGGGAATTGAATTTCCCTGGACTTAAAGTGATATGTCGGATGGATGTTACTTTCATGGTGTTATTCATTTTAAATTGCCAGTGACGATGTTCCGGTACTACCCCGGAACACCATCGGCTGACAAACCAATTGTATAACACTAATAATTTCTTTGAAGTTGGATCAGCGTACGATAAGTTGTTCGCTGTATGTCGCCTCGCCGTCAATTACCCTGAGCAGGTATTTACCGGCATTCATTCTGGTTTTGGGGCGAAGTTGAAGCGTTGTCATTATTCCGCTGTCAACTGCAACTTCTTGCTGATACAATTTCTGACCATTAAGATTTACTAACTCAATTATAATTTTTCCGCTGTTCGCGCTTGTATATTCAATGTTGATTTCAGTTCCATTGGCCGGATTCGGATAAATAACCGGTTTAGTAGGTCCTTGTTTATCCAGGTGTACTACAACGGTTTTCAGAATTTTCGATTCTCCGTTGAAGTCCGTTTGACTCAACCGATACAATGAGCTGCCCTGGTACGGATGAATATCCTGAGCTGAGTATTGACTCAGACCATTGCTGTTACCGGCTCCGTCAACAGTTGTTAAAAGTTCCCAGTTGTTGCCATCAGTTGATTTATCAATGCTGAAGAAATCATTATTGGTTTCGCTGTAAGTGTAGAAACTCAGATCTACCTTGCCACGATTTACCAACGCATTGAAGTCGCCTAATTCAACAGGTAATGGTGAATTGGAGCTGCTGGTTGAGCCTATGTAGAAGGAGTTTGACAGGTTGGCAAGCGATAATCCAGTTCGCTGCACATAAGGATAGGTGGTGATTCCTGTGTTTGTTCCGGCAGTACCTACTACTCCGGATGCCAGTACCAGACGCAGATCATTGACGCTTCCGACACAGATGGCGCAGAATGCCCGTCCTGCATTCAGGTTATAGGTACCTCCGGTTAATCCACTGGCTGTAGATAAAGTCCAGTTTGCATCTGTGCGTACCTGGATAGGTGTTGCGCCGTCAAGGAAACTGACATTTGTATTTGATGAAGCAGCCGAGAAGGAAGCGGTTACTGTTCCGCCACCGGTTGGTGCTACAGAGGGCATACTGAGATAAATGGGAGAGTATCCGTTATCGGTATGATCTCCTATTGGGAATAACCCGCTGACATTACCGTTCGCAATGGTAGTATTGGTGAACCAACGACGTACTGATCCATTGCTGATGTAGTTGGTTGTGGATGGTGTACCTGCTATTGATCCACGACTTGCAGCAGAAGAACCGATGGTTAATGTGTTGCTGTTCAAGTCTACTACTCCGCTGGTGAAGGTGAGGGTATTGTTTACCTGGACGGTGTTTGTTACTTCAATCTGTGGCTCTGTTCCGTATGTGTTGTTTAATACGAGGTTGTAGAAAGTTGTTGGAGCTGCACCGCCTACTGTTTGTACACCGGCTGTAGAAGACAACCTGACTGTGCTGGTTCCTGAAGAGAATGTTGCACCGTTATTGGTCCAGTCACCATACAGATATACGTTTGTACTCGGAGTAAAGGTGCCTGCGTCCAGCGTGAAATCTCCGTTTACATTGAAGGTAGGAGGAGAACTGAACGATCCTGCACTGAGTGTAATGTCGTTTACATGAAGTGTTGTTACACTACCACCGTAGCTGAGTGTACCAGCGCTTTTATTTACAACTACATTGTAAAAAGTTTCTGCAGAGAGGGTTCCGGTGATGTTTTGTCCGCCGGTACCATTGAAGGTTACGGTTCCGTTGTTATGTGTAAAGATGGCACTTGCTGTAGATGAATGTGACCAGCTGCCGGCTACACTTAAAGCTGCTCCTGCACTGAACGTTCCGTCTGTGATTGTAAACGTACTACCCACAGACATTGTAGCAGGTGCAGTGAAGTTTCCTTGTGTTTGTGTGAAGGTGTTATTCAGTGTTAATGAAGTGATATTCCCTGTCGTGCTTACACCTGTACCTGCTGTTTTGTTGATGACCATCCGGTAGAATGTTTCGCTGGTTGCTGTTCCACCAATGGTTTGATTGTTTCCACCCAGCATATTAACAGTGCCTGTGTTGGCAGAGAATATGGCAGTTGGTGTTGATGCATGTGCCCAGTTTCCGTAGAGATTAATCGTGGTACTCGCTCCGAAACTACCATCGTTAAGTGTATAGTTACCGTTGATGTTTAATGTTCCGGGTGCATTGAAGTCGCCCTGGTTTTGAGTGATATCCTGTGCCGAGATGGTTACAACACTTCCTCCGCGCTGTAATACACTGGCGGCTGTTTTGTTAATATCAATATTGTAGAATGTAACTGCGGTAGACGTCCCCGTGATGGATTGAGTACCTGTTCCGCTGAAACGTACTGTTCCGGTTCCGGGTGTGAAAATATGTGCAGTAGCTTTTGAGAAGTTTCCTTTGAGATCCATCAACGCACCTGCTGTTAAGGTACCTGCAGTGAGTGTAAGTGCTCCATTTACGTTGAGGGTGGCCGGAGCTGTAATGTCTCCGAGTGTTTGCGTAAGGTTGTTGGTGGTAATGGTATTGATGCTGCCTCCCGTACTGAATACAGTTCCTGCAGTTTTGTTGATCACCAGATTGTAGAATGTTTCAGAGGATGCAGTTCCGTTTACCGCCTGATTCGTAGTGCCTGTAAAGTTTGTGGTACCTGTACCGGTAGTGTAGGTAGCTCCTGTATTATGTGTCCAGTCACCACGTACATTGGTGGTAGTTCCTGCAGTATAGGTACCACCGTTCAGAATGGTATTGCCATACAGATTCGTAGTGGTTCCTGCAGTATAGGTTCCGCCATTTATTGTGAACGTTCCGTTTTGTGTTACAGTTGTTCCTGCAGTGAATGTTCCTGCATGAATGGTGAATGCTCCTGTGGTAACAATGGTATTGGCTGTATTTGCCGTGAAGTCACCGGTGGTTTGCGTGTACGTCTGGAAATTCAGTGTTGCAATACTGGCTGAGCCGCGAAGTAAGGAGCCTGCCGTTTTATTTACGGTGACGTTGTAAAATGTTTCTGAACCCCTTGTTCCGGTAATACTCTGTGTACCGGAACCGTTGAAGTTAACTGTTCCTGTTCCGGGTGTGAAGATCGCACTGGCAGAGTTGGAATGTGACCAGTTGCCTCCAACATTGGTCATGGCTCCTGCTGTGAATGTACCTGCCGTGAGTGTATAGTTCCCGGTGATATTTAAAGTAGCCGGTGCAGTTAAGTTCCCTAATGTTTGTGTGAGGTTGTTCAGACAGTTAATGGTAGCGATGCTTCCTCCTGTAGTTAACAGTGTACCAGCCGTTTTATTGATAGTAAGATTGTAGAAGGATTCTGATGTTGCAGTACCGTTGATGGTTTGTGCGCCTGTTCCGGTGAAATTAACTGTATTGGTTCCATAGCCCAGCGTACCTCCGTTATTGGTCCAGTTGCCACGGGCATTTAAGTTCGTGGGACAGTTAAGCGTTCCGGCTGTCAGCGTGATGTTTCCATTTGCAGTCAGCGTGGTAATGGTACCGGGTGTGAATGTGCCTTGTGTTAAGGTCAGATCCTGTACGGCGAGTGTTGTTAAACTACCTGCTCCGGTAACTCCTCCGCTGCTATTGTTCAGAATAACGTGATATAATGTAACACTGGCGGTTGTACTTGATATGGACTGTGCTGTACTACCGGCAAATTCAATGGTGGAAGTACGGGCGGTGAAGGTTCCATTTCTGGTAAATGCTACACCTCCGTTAGCACCGAGGAGAGTCATCTTTTTTGTGTCCGTACTTGAAATGTAATCGCGCATGTCAAAGGTCATGCTGGTGGCAATGGAAAGACTCAGAAACTGAAAGTCGCCGGAATTAAGCGGTTGCATTGTTTTTGCAATACCTGAACTCATTACCATGTGAGGATAGTTCCTGGTAGGATGTGCCGTGAAAGCGAAGATGGTAGAGGCTGCAGTACCTGCGGTTCCGAATTGAACAGTACCTCCTGTAACAGAGTAGGGAGTTACATTGCTTCCACCTAAATCGATATCCGGATAGGTTCCATTGGTAGCATCTTCAATAGTAATTGTTCCACCTGACATCAACGTACTTCCGCCGGTGAAGTTTCCGAGCTGGAAAGTGGCCAGGTTAGTAGGTACGGTACCAGTGTTGATCGTTCCTCCGGTCATCTGGAAGTCGATGTAGTCAACACTCGTTCCGGGGTCATAGTTAAAACCACCACCCAGATTAAGAGCGCCGGTTGTAACATATAATTGTGGAGTTCCGCCATTCACTTTGTATTGGAAATCTACCAGTGAAGTAGCGCGAAGAACATTGACCGTCCCTCCGTTTATCCAGAGTTTCCCTGATAAAATGACATTCGACTGTGTGGCCGTTGCCATAGTACCTGTTCTGCATAAATTCATTGTCCCCGCGTTGGATTCTATCACCACGTCGAAGGGAATGGTCAATGCTGTTGTAACCCCTAAATTGTGACAATCTGTAAGTGACCCGCTGTTGTTGTATTTAAAAGTACCGCGGGTGAATGTAAAGTTGTACGCCGCACCTGAGTTGATACCTGTCACAAAACTGGAAGAGGTGATTTCAACCGGTGTGGTTTTTGTGCTTTTGTTTAATACAAGGTTGTAGATGGTAAAAGTCCCTGCTCCGCTGACTGTTGCTGAAGTGCTTCCAACAAAGTTGAGTGAACGTCCTGCTGCGGATGCATAGGTGCCCGCATTGCTCAGACTACCGGTAAGGTTGGTGGTAGTGCCTGCAGTATAGGTGCCACTGGAGATAGTGAGATTTCCTGCGATGTTCATCGTAGCAGCGGTGCCGGCAGTGAAGTTGCCGGTTGTCATTGTAAGATTGTTGGTGTTGAGTGTAACGGTACTGCCTGCAACGGATAAAGTTTGTCCTGCAGTCATAGCTACAACAACATTGTAAAAATCCTGCGATACTGCAGTGCCCAGAATATTTTTACTGGTCGTTCCATTAAAGGTAACTGTACTGCTGCCAGGCAAACAGGTACCGTTGTTGGTCCAGTTTCCTGCTACAGATAAGCTTCCGTTTAATGAAAGATTTTTTGAATTGTTAATTGTAACGTTACCCAATGCAACGGATGCAGTAGCATTGATCGCCGCATCATCATATACATAGAAGTTCGTTCCTGGATCAAGTGTTAATGTTGTTCCGCTGTTGGTGAACTCGGTAGTAACATAAATATTTTCTGCGCTCATGCTGGTGAATGTTCCTGCTGAGCGTATATAACCATCGTTGAAGTAAATATTGCCTGCAGATCCCGAGTTCGAGATCGTACTGTTGGCATCACTTTGTGTAACGGAGCCGTTGAAGGTGAATGTACCTCCACCGGTATTTGAAAAAGATGTAAAGCCGGAAGTAACCGCACTGAGCGACAGGTCCCCATTGAACGTTACGTTCCCCGCCGCGCTTATCGTCACATTTACCGCTTCACCCCAGGCCATAGCAGATGTGCTCGAGAAAAGAACACTACCACTGGTTACCGAGATCGTACCCCCATTGTACCCTCCCGATAATAACTGGCCTTCGACAGTTAAGCTTCCGGCATTTACATTGATCTGATATAATTCTGTATTGTTGCTAGGATTGATGTAGAGATTTCCACTACCACCACCTGCAGTCGTGATAGAAAGACTGTTGGATCCTGAAATCGTAAGCAACGATGCCGCACCTCCGTCACCAATAGTAAGACTGCCGCATTCGGCAGCTGAATTGATAGTAACAGCAATGTCGCCAGGTATTACAACATCATCTGCATTGGTGGGTACGGATCCCCTTGACCAGTTGGCTGGTGTTTCCCATGCCCCTGAATTCAACATGGTGTTCGTAGCTGCATGGCCGTGAGTACTCATTAATACCAGGAGCATTAATAAGATCCCGCCAAGGAGCAGTTTCAGTTCGAAATTGGTCGCTGTTTTCATTCTCGTATTCATCTCTTCTGCGTTACAGCAGGCATCCACGGATCGTTTCTTTTCCTTCCCTCTTTGTTCCAACTTTATCACTGGATCCGTGGAGACACCTGTTGTTATGTCGTGAAACGTGTGCAGAAATGACTTCCGGAAAAAATTCGATGAATGGAATTTATTGACCGGAAAAAGGCGCCTCCGTTTCGTTAAGCGGTTGAAAAAATTCGATGAGTGGATTTAAAATGACGGGGGATGCACACGCGAAAACCAACCTAAAGTGTTGAATAACAATAAACAAGAAGAATTATATTTCAGGCTAAATGCCGGATGTAAGGGTTTGGGTGTTTTCGTTGAATGGAAATCGGTTTGCAGAAAATGGGGTCAGCCGTTTTGTGATGACCGGAAAATGAAAGGAGTTTTAACGTTTTAGATACCTGTTCTTTAATATAGAATTCAGGATCTCGTCTTTGTTGACACGGCTGATGGTGATCTTCCGGTCGGCAATGCTTATTTCGTTTCCTTCAATGTTATTGATATGATGCAGATTTACAATGAAGGACTTTTGCACGCGTAGAAAATCTCCGGCCGGCAGATACTCTTCCACACTTTTAAAGGTAAGATAACTTACAAAGCGGTTACGAATGGTATGTAACATGACATAGTTCTGCATGGCTTCTACATATATCAGTTCGTCGAAGCGGATTTTTTCAATCCGGCTGTCGCATTTAATAAAGAAGAAGGATTGATTTTTATTTTCTGTTCCCCTTACCAGTTTCAGGTATTCTCTGGTTTTATTAATGGCTTTTACAAACCGTTCAAAAGGAACAGGCTTGATCAGATAGTCGATGACATTGAATTCATAACTCTGAACGGCAAAATTCGGGTAGGCCGTGGTGATGATAGTCAGCGGCGGATTGAGCATGGTTTTCAGAAATTCAAGACCATTCATTTTCGGCATCTGTATATCAAGTAGTATAAGATCCACCGGATTGTTTTCCAGAAAGACCATCGCCTCTACCGGATTGGAGAATGACCCTTCCAGTTCAAGATTTTCCAGATCCTGAATGAAGACAGCAAGCCCTTTCCGTGAAAGGGGTTCATCATCGATGATGATACATTTGATTTTCATTTAACTCAATTTCCAGGTGTACATGATATGTATTGTTGCTGATGCCGGTAGTTAAGATATGTTTCCCGGGATACAGTAGTTCAAGTCTTCGGCGAACATTTCTCAACCCGATCCCGCCAGCAGTGGAACCGGTTTTTTCGTTTTCTTCGATGGTATTATTCATCTGAAATACGATTTTGTTCCCATTGAAACGAATGTTAATAGATACGCTGTTGATCTGATGTTCGTGATGGGAGATATGTTTGAAGGCATTCTCAACGAAGGGGAACAGTACAAAAGGTGCAATGCGGTAGTATTCTTTCGGGTCACCAATGTCCATACGCACTTCATACCTTTCTCCGAGCCTGATTTTTTCAAGTTCTACATAGTCCCTGATGAACTGTATCTCTTTTGTGAGCCATGCTTCACCCTGACCACACTCATAGAGCTGATATCGAAGCAGTGAACTGAAGCGTAACAGTACATCTTCAGAAGCACGGGTATCGATTTTCATCAATACATATATACTATTAATAGCATTGAATACAAAATGTGGATTCATCTGCGCTTTCAGAAATTCAAGCTCATTGAGCAGGTGATCCCGTTCTACTTTTTTGTTACGCTGATCTTTTTCAAAGTAATGCCAGCCCAGTATTACAATGAAAAAAAGCAGGGTATTGATGAAAATGTCAAAGACCTTCGCAATGTAGGTGATCATAATCAGTGCAAAGGAGATGGACGAATGTGTAGGCATGATCAGCTGTACATAACCAATCTGAAAGAGAATATTGAGCAGTGCGCCGGTAACTACAGTGAGCAGGGCCAGTCCGGTAAACTTCCCGTACTTCTCGCGGATGTAGAATCGCGGAAACAACAGCAGGATAACAAAATATACCGATGCCATCTGCCATACTACGTTGTTGACCGCATCAATATAGTTTACAATCGTATGGGCTTCGTCGGGACGGTTGGTTTTTAAGAGATGCAGGTCGCTGAAGAAACCATACACCCAATAACAGAGATGCAGGATCCGATACCGGAGGGCAAGGTGAAAGAGTTTCTTTAGTGTACTGTCCACAACACTATAAAGATAAACAGAGTTACAAACCCGGACAAGGCTTTTCCATGTCATGCACCGTTTCCTTGATGAAACCCAATACCTGATGGAATTGCGCGTTGTCAGCAACGGACAGCCTTTCGTGTAATTCACTTGCAGCCTCTGATTGAAGAAAGTATGTTTGTTATAGACCTGTTCAACACATTATCCAAAACAAACATGAAAACCGGTTGGTTCATATTAACAGTAGTGCTGCTGCTTACGACTCTTTCAGGAACGTACGTGTACGCACAACAGAATTGCCTCAATGGAAACTTTTATATGATCGGGAACGCTTCAGGTGGTGGCCGGGCTATCTATCCGGTTTATATGAATGGCAGTTCGCTCACTGTTTCTGTGAGTCAACCGGTGCCCGGAGGAAACAACAGCAGTCTTGCCATCGCTGACCCCGACGGTGCAGGAAATACATTCTGGTCCAGCACGTATAATCCGATTGCGATTACTAAATACAGTGGCGGAGCCTGGCAAACCGTATGGACCGATACCTCCGGCTCTACCATTCCATTGGCGAATGCCGCCGGTAATGGCCCCTATCTTTACTATCACAGCGGAAAGGGATTCAGCTGGCCGAACCGCATTGTTCGTTTTGATGGTACGCAGGCCATCACGATCTGGCAGGATACAACGCTTTATTCAAATGTGGCTGATATTGCAGTTGACGATAGCGGAAACGTCTATTTTTTCACCGGAACCACTCCGTATGATGTCACGGATCTGAAAATAATGTCTCCTTCAGGAAATATTCTTGCAACCCTTCCTTTGTCTTTTTCTTTCGATGCCGTATGGACCTATGGAGCCTTCTTCGATAATAATATCCTCTGGCTTCCTTTCGGCAGCAGTAATCTGAATTTTCCGAGTCAGGTTGTTCCGATTACTATCACGCCAACGCTGGCTTCCATCGGGACTCCTGTCAATATTCCTGCTTATACCATTGGATCCGGACCCAATGGACCCCTTTATCTCACCTTTGTAGATGCTGCTTCCTGTGGACACGCGGCATTCCCATTCCTTAGTACAGGACTTTCAGGAACAGATTTTTCTCATCCGGCGATTGGGCCAAATCCCGCTGCGGAACAGATCAGTATTTCATGGAAGGAAGTACAGCATCGCAAAATGACGCTGACAGATATGACCGGACATGTACTCTTCGCCGGTGAAAGCGAAGCCGACCGGTATGTCATAAATACGGAGATGCTTCCGCCGGGAATATTTCTGCTCGGTGTACAGGAAGGCCATTTGGTTTCCTATACGAAAGTCTGCAAGCAATAATACAGGAGGAACAGTTTATACGATTTTCAGACGTGCGTAAACCTCTTTACGGTAGGTTTTCCCGATGGGGATAAGCTGATTAAAGTAGGAAATCACATCGTCTTCGATGTCGGTGATCTTATCTGCCTGAATAAGATAGGAGCGATGAACGCGGATGAATTTCTTTGATCCCAGCTTGTCTTCAATCGCAGCCATCGTTGAATGTACGATGATTTTATCGTTCGAAGTGTTGAGCGTTACATAATCGCCAAGACTCTCTACCCATAAAATATCATCAATGTTCATTCGGGTTAAACTGCTGCCCTTCTTGATAAATACCGTTGTTTCATCAATATGATGAATCCTGTTCTTGTCAAAAGAATCTTTTGCCTTGGCCATCGCCTGCATAAAGCGAGGAATGGAAACCGGTTTGACGAGATAGTCGGTAACATTGTTGTCAAAGGCTTCGATCGCATAATCCCGGAAAGAAGTTGTTAGAATTACAATCGGCTGAGGCTGTTTCAGTGCTTTGATAAAATCAAGACCTCCGATGTCGGGCATTTCAACATCGAGTAATAACATGTCAACATCATTTTCAGAGGCAAACGAGAGCGCTTCAACGGGATTGGTAAAGGAACCGAGGTGTTTAATATAACTCACCTGACGTACACACTGTTCGGTGGCCTTCAAGGCCATTTCATTATCATCAACAATGATGCAGTTCATCTTTTAAAGGGTTTGATAATTGTTTCAGTGGTTTGGATAATTATTTCAGCGTTTAAATTTTAAACAGACTCTTCGGTTTCAGAAACGATTAATTCGTCTTCCAGCAATTTGCAGTATTGGTCCACTTCCTCGTTCAGGTGATCACAGAATAAGTGTATTTCTTTATTCCGGTCAGGGTATTCACTTAAAGCATCAATTTCTTCAAGGAAGCGGATCACTGAATTCAGCCCGATAATCTGCAGTGAGCCTTTGAGGTGATGTGTAAGTTTTTTTATCTGATGAGCATCTCCTGAAATGATATGCTGTCGCAGTAATTGTACTTTACGCGGCGCCGTGCGGATAAACACCTCCATCATTTCGTTTTCAAAAAGCCTGTTTCCTTTGGAAAGACTTTTCAGGTATCCCAGATTAAGCCCGGTTTGCTGTGGTTCCTCTAATTCCCTTTCCCCGATAACAGCAGCTTCAGTGAACCGGTATATCATTTCAATCAGTTGACGTTTCTGAATGGGTTTAGGTAAAAAATCATTCATACCGAGACTCAGGCATTTTTCTTTTTCGCCGCTGATCGTATGTGCAGTCATTGCTACGATAGGTGTAGATAAGCCCAGATTACGTCTGATTTCATCCGTGGCATGATAGCCATCCATTACCGGCATATCGAGATCCATCAGGATCAGATCATACTTTTTCTGTCGCAGATAGTGTAGTCCTGCAACTCCGTTTTCTGCCAAATCTACTTCAAATCCGTAGTCGCTGATCAGGTGACGCAGCAGTTGTTTGTTCAGCTCGTTATCCTCAAATACCAGTATTTTAATTTCCGAAGGATTCGAAAAAGTCAGGTTGGAAATTTCAGGTTGTAACGCCGGGATCGTTTGTGGCTTACCGAATTTGAGTGAAAACAGGAATTCAGCTCCGCATCCTTCTTCGGAAATCAGTTGAATTTCACCACCCATCTGTTCTACCAGTCCTTTGGAAATACTCAGCCCCAGTCCTGTGCCCATCTGGTTTTTAATCATGGCACTGTCGGTCTGAAAGAAACGCTCAAAAATGAAGTTCTGCATCTCCATTGATATGCCCGGACCGGTATCCTTTATCCGGAAGGCGACGTTACAGTAATCTGCAGTTTCCTCAACAAGTGAAATTTCCACAGCGACATATCCTTTTTCTGTAAACTTGATCGCGTTATTGGTTAGATTGATCATTACCTGATTCAGATGGATCAGGTCGCCGCTTAAACGCTCAGGAATATTTTCATCAATGAGAAAGAAAAATGAAATGTTCTTTTCCTGCGCTTTTAGTTTTAACAAGTCATAAACACTCCTTCGAAGTTCGATGATGGAGAATTCACGCCCGATAGATCGTACCCCTCCGGATTCCAGCTTGGAGAAATCGAGGATGTTATTAATAATGGAAAGTAAATTCTCTCCCGCATTCCTGATAATTTCTACATATTCCTTCTGTCTGACGTCAACTCCGTTCTTCAACAACAGCTCTGTAAAACCGATAATGGCATTCATCGGTGTCCGGATTTCATGACTCATATTGGCGATGAACCTTTCTTTTTGACGGATCATCTGTAATTCGCGCTGCTGAATCAGTTTTGCTTTTTCTTCTTCCTGCAGCTTTGTTGTAATATCGGTCAGGAATAAAAGATACTTAACTGATCCGTCTATGGTCACAATGGGAGTCCCAAATACAATAGATGAACGTATACCCGTACCGTTATCTTTAAACCGGCATTGTAGCTGAAATCCTGCGATCTGACCCGCTTGTTGTTCCCATTCTTTTTTTACATGTTCAATGTCCTCTTCAACTATTGTGTCGAACCAACGGGTAGAAACGGAAGTTTGAAGTGTGATGCCGGATAATGTTGTAAAGAACGTATTCGCACTGATCAGTTCGCCGTTTACGTTCGTCTGAATAATTCCGATAGGAGAATTTTCATTCGTGTAACGGAGCACATTTTCTATCTCTCTGATTTTCTTCTCAGCATTTTTACGGGCTTTTTTCTCCAGATAAAGATGTTCTTTTCGCAGTGCAGAAACGAAGAGATCTGTAACTTGTATGGAAATCGTACGAAGATGTTCCCTCAACTCAGAAGTGATGAACGTGTCCTTGCTTTTTAAAAGACCAATCATCCCGGTAACATTGTTGCGTTCGTCAAATACAGGTACCAGCATCATTCGTGAATATCCGGTCACCAGCGGATCCACCTGATATTGTTCAGGGAAGATCGACATAATGGTGTCATTGAACACCATGTCAAGTTGTTCTTCCAGTTGTTTTATCGTTCCCGCATCACATCCATCGGCAGCAACCAATTGGTATTCACTGGCGGGAAACACATAGAAATATGCTTCCGACTGCGTGAGCGTAAGTGCCATCTTCAGCAGGCTTTTCAACCTGATGGGATCTACACCTCTTACCTTATGAAAATTGCGACTACCTTCCTGTTGGCGGGAACGCCAGATGTTATTCTGGACATGTGTGTGCATAGAGTGCTGACGTTCCACAAATGCCAAAAAAAGGGACTACAAGGCTTGTATAGGTGTATCCCTTCAATTAGTTAATAACGAAGCCATGTTTGCAACCCTTGGAGTCTATTTAAATGGTTCGTTAATAGCGCGTTGTGTAAAATGAAGAAATCCTTACCCGCCGATTTTGGGAGGATCAAAAACATGAAAAAATCAACAATCTTCTGGCCGGAGATTAAACATTCCACTATTAATACCGTTGTTTTGGCTATTGCCCCTAAATTTGCATTCAGAGAGTAAGTATCTCGTTGAAATCATGTCGATTATGCTAAATGATAGTGAACTGCAATCCCGCGGATTTGTTGATGAACCGGTTGACCCCCGGCTGGATCTTTTTGAAGCAATTAAAAACCTGAAAGCAGAAAAGAAGGCAGTGATCCTGGCGCATTATTACCAGGATGCTGATATTCAGGATATTGCCGACTATATTGGAGATAGCCTGGGGCTGGCACAGGAAGCAGCTAAAACAGAAGCGGATATGATTGTTTTCGCCGGAGTTCATTTCATGGCCGAAACAGCGAAACTGCTCAATCCGGGAAAGAAAGTTGTAATGCCGGATTTTCGCGCCGGTTGCTCACTGGCCGATTCCTGTCCGCCCGATGCTTTCCGTAAATTCCGTGAAGCGCATCCCGACCATGTGGTGATCAGCTATATTAACTGTACCGCCGCCATCAAAGCACAAAGCGATATCATCTGTACCTCGTCGAATGCATTGAAAGTGGTGGAGAGTGTACCAAAAGACACGCCTATCATTTTTGCGCCGGATAAAAACCTGGGTGCCTGGGTGGCTAAGAAAACGGGACGCGATCTGTTGCTCTGGGACGGCGCCTGTATGGTGCATGAAATTTTCTCACTCGAAAAAATTGTGAAACTGAAAGCGCAGCATCCCGATGCACAGTTTATCGCTCATCCGGAGTGTGAAGATGCTGTATTAAAGATGGCCGACTTTATCGGATCGACCACCGCATTGCTGAACTACACGAAGAAAAGCGATGCTTCGGTATTCATCGTGGCGACGGAAAGCGGCATTCTGCATCAGATGGAAAAATCTTCGCCCGACAAAACCTTTATTCCCGCTCCTCCCGATAACAATTGCGCCTGCAACGATTGTCCGCACATGAAGCTGAATACACTCGAAAAACTGTATCTCTGCATGAAGCATGAACGTCCGGAGGTAAATATCGATCCCGCCATTTTCAACGATGCCCTGAAGCCTCTGCAGCGTATGCTGGAGATCAGTGCTTCCTGATTCATGAATCTGACATCCCTTTTACATATCATTCCGCTGAATAAAGTATCTTAGTCACTTAATGAAAAAATTTCTGATCGCCTTCTTACTTGCCGGACCCTTCTGCACCGGAATCGTGTCCGCACAAACAGACGGACCCGTTAAGTATTATTATCCCAATGGAAAGATCAGCTCTGAAGGCAGCTTTCGCAATGGCCAGCCCGATGGGTATTGGAGAGCCTACTATGATTCCGGTATTCTCAAATCGGAAGGGAACAGGGTGAATGGTCAGCTCGACTCGGTATGGTCGTTTTTTGATGAGAAGGGAATTAAAACTTCGGATATCCAGTACCGTAATGGCAAGAAAAACGGCTGGCAGCGCGATTACTATCCTACCGGAACACTATATCTCGAACGCTGGATGGTGAATGGAAATGCCGACAGTATCGCCAATTATTATAATGAGAATGGTTTTCTTGAAAAAGTGATTCCGATGGTGAACGGTGCGGAAGACGGGATAGCGAAAGAGTATGCCGAAGATGGCCGTATCATTACCCTCACCACGTACAAGAATGGTTTCTTCGTAAAGCAGGAGAAGATCAACCGCTATGATAAATTCGGATTCAAACAGGGACCCTGGAAAGAGTTCTATCCTTCAGGTGTGGTGAAGGAAGATGGTACCTGGAAAGATGATAAGAAGAACGGCATTTTCCGCTGGCTGGGTCCGGAAGGAATCGTGATGAAGATGGAAGTATGGAAAAACGGAGAACTCGTGCAAGACGAACTCGCGAATATCAAACTCGACATCAAACGCGAATATCACAATAACGGTCGCCCGAAAAGTTCAGTTAATATCATCAACGGTGTAAAAGAAGGTGTGTTTCGTGAATTTGACCGTGAAGGAAATATCACCACCAGCCGCCTTTATGAAAAAGATAAAATCATTGCCGAAGGCGGAACCGTTGATGCACAAGGTCGTCAACAGGGGAAATGGAAATATTTTTATGCGGATGGAAAGTTGAAATCAGAAGGAACGTATAAAGACGGCCTTCGCGACGGAGCCTGGACTTTTTACTATCCCAACCAGCAGATACAACAGCAGGGGAATTATGTGAAGAACAAACCCGATGGCAACTGGAAATGGTATTATGCCGATGGTAAACTCCTCCGCGATGAAAATTACAAAGACGGAAAAGAAGAAGGCAAGAGCCTGGAGTACGATGAGCAGGGAGTTGTGATCGGAGAAGGGATGATGGCTGCCGGTGCACGGGAAGGTCAATGGAAATATAAAAACGGACAATACATCGCCGAAGGAAACTACGTAGAAGGCAATCAGGATGGTGTCTGGAAACAGTATTACGAAAACGGAAAGCTGGCGTTTGAAGGAGAATACTTTGAAGGACAGGAAAACGGTGTACACAAATATTATTTTGACAACGGCAAGCCCAAAGAGGAACGGAAATACCGTCTTGGCCTCAAGGAAGGTGACTGGAAAGTGTGGGATGAAAACGGTGAGTTGATTCTGATTACCACCTATGAGCGGGGAGAAGTGAAGAAGATGAACTGACCCGTCGCAGATATACGATCCGGTAGCTGTACCGGCCATTACTTTTCAGCCCCTGTAAAAAGAAGGTGCCGGGATGCTATAATTCCGGCGGGCAAATTACTCACCATTCCTGTCAGCTACTCATAAAAGCGGTTATCTGCTCAGGATATCAGTTAATAATCAACGGATGAATTATCTTTAACGGTTCTTTACAATGCGAACCTACGTCCGGCCATTCATGAAATATTTTCTCAGGGTTTTCCCGACGGGGATGCTCGTCCTGATGCAGTTGATTTTTCAATCTCCAGAGATACATGCACAGGCGCGAAAAGCAATAGTGAAGCCGATCACCGATATGCGCTTCGAGACAATCGATGAGCGCAATGGTTTGCATAATCTGGTTCTGGGTGATTTCCGGCAGGATCGTCTGGGATTTATCTGGATTGCTTCGCAGGATGGGTTACACCGGTATGATGGAAAAAACTTCCGGATTTTCATGGAAGAAAACGGTTCACCCGCTTCTGTATTATCAAGCTGGATTACCGCGCTCGAATCCGATCATCAGGGACGTATCTGGATGACGTACTTCGGGGGTGGTTTCAGTATCTACGATCCGGGAACAGAGTTGTTCGCACATTTCCCTCCTGGTAAAGGGGGACTCTCAGATAAATCAATGTTCTATTTGTTTTGTGACAGCGATGGTGAAATGTGGGTGCATACCGGCCCGGATGAGATCGGAAGACTTTACACGCAGCCCCCATACTTCAGAAAAATAATTCCGGATCAGAAAATAACACACACGGATAAAATTTTCGCCTCATTTCAGGAAGACCGGTTTCAGAAGGGTCTGATCTGGCTTACAGGTACCGGTGTTTACAGCTATAACAAGAGAACAGGAGTCTGGAAGAACTATGAGTTGAAAGACCCGTCCATTCCGATTAATAATATCAATTCCTATACAAATATGCGCCAGCTGGCGGATGGCCGGCTGGTGATGTGTGCGTGGGGAACAGGTATCACTGTGTTCAATCCTTCTACAGGGAAATGGAAACGGTATCTGCACGAAGGTATCTGCGATGTGCTGGGCACACACAATATTATTTACTGGCTCGAAAAAAGGGATGAACATTCAGTATGGGTGAATACTTCACTGGGGTTTGGATATTTTGAATTAGAGGAAGAAGCTTTCCATATCCTTGACAAACCGATTGCAACACGGTATAACCTGCCCAATGCAAACATGGGTAAAATATTCTGCGATCGTGATCAGAACGTGTGGATCGGCCATAATCAGGGCGTAAATATTCTGAAAAATAATTACAAGGATTTTTCATTTCAGCCGGTACCTGTTTCACACACAGATAACGGTGATTTTTATTTTGTTTCAAAAGTGCTTGAAGATACTATTGAGCAGGTACGATTTGTCGGAACCTCATTTGCCGACGGACTACATATTGAATATCTGAACACCGGAAAGACTGTGGCACTGCATGTGGATTACATGGATTCCACAGAGCATACTGAAATAGTACAGGATGTAGTGAAAGACGATTTCGGACAGTATTGGGTGTTGAGCAGAGACTATATCTATCAGTTAAATCTTCAGCAGCTAAAACTTAAGAAAATAGAATGGCCGGCTTCGTTTAGGTTCAGCGATCAGACTCCGTACTTACTTAAATTCTATTATACCGGCGGCGATTCTATCTGGGTTGGAAGCTATTCGGCCGGATTGCTATGTATGAATCTGCATACACTGGCTATGCTTCAGTATCGCCATGATGAAAAAAATCCGAATTCACTCAGCTCTGATTATGCCGGCGATATGCAATTGGATCCATCCGGTCGAATGTGGGTAAGGACAAGACAGAAGACCATCGATGTGCTGAATTTCAACACCGGAAAAGTAATGAAGATCACCCCGGAGAATCTTCCATCTAAAAATCAAAATCTCCGCTTTACAGATGTGTCCATGGATGCTTCGGGGAAAATGTGGATATCGAGTAATTCAGGGTTGTTTTATTCTACGGGTATTCTGAACGACATGATAAAATGGAAACTGCTCGGCCCCATCGAAGGCGTCCCGACCGGTTTCTTCTATGGAATAAATTTCGACAGTAAGAATAATATCTGGTCACTGACTCCCTCCGGATTATTTAAAATTGATCCGGCAGGATTGAAAGCGGAACGTTTTACATCTGCGGATGGATTGGGGAATGTTTATTTTTCATCCAGACTTTTTCTGAGTGCAGACGACAAAGTTTTTATCGGTTACTGGAAAGGGTATTATCAGTTTAAACGCACACGTTCCAGTTCAAAACGAACACTGATTCCACGACTTGCTTCTTTCCATGTCTGGAATAAATCGATCAGCGCGTTTGGACCTGATGTAGTGATGTTGCAGGCAGAGGAGAATTCTATTTCGATTGATTTCACAGCTGTTGATTTTATCAACCCTGAAAAAATTCTGTTCTCTACGAAACTTGAAGGTCTGGACAGTAACTGGAGTGCAGCCAGCCCTCACCGGTTTGTCAGTTTTCCCCGTTTACCGGGAGGCGAGTATCGTTTTCTGGTGAGAGTCATTGATGAAACCGGAGAATGGAGAGAACCACGAGAGCTTGTAAAATTCACCATTGCCACACCCGTGTGGAAACAAACCTGGTTCATTGTCACTACTGCACTCGTTTGCGCCTTGTTCATTTTCGGGTTGTACCGGTATCGTATCCGCCGTGTGTTGAAAGAAGAAGCGTTGAAGACCCAATTCAACAAAAGGCTCGCAGAAGCGGAAATGCGGGCATTAAGGGCGCAGATGAATCCGCATTTTATCTTCAACTGCCTGAATTCGATCAACAGGTATATTGTTAAAAGTGACCAGATGACAGCCTCTTTATATCTGACCCGGTTTTCTAAACTCATACGGCTGATCCTTGATAACTCGAATCATAAAGCGGTTTCGCTGGAGCAGGATCTGGAAGCATTACGGATTTATGTAGAGATGGAAGCCCTGCGCTTCGATAATAAATTTGATTTCACCATTGAGGTAGATAAGAATACGGATACTTTTTCTATTCAGGTGCCGCCTATGATCTTTCAGCCGTTTATTGAAAACGCCATCTGGCATGGCTTGCTGCATAAAGAAGGGAAGGGCAAATTAGCGGTACGTATTTCGAAGGAAAAACGATTGCTTTCCGTCATCATTGAAGACAATGGAATCGGACGGCGAAAAGCAGCGGAACTCAAAAGCAAATCCGCTACTACACGCAAATCAATGGGCATGCAATTAACGGAAGAACGGATGCAGTTGCTCAAATCAGAATTAAAAGCAGACGGCCTGATCATGGTGGAGGATCTGGAAGATACAGAAAAGAAACCCGTTGGAACCCGGGTAACCATATTATTACCGATTGAAGAATAATTATGAAACTGAAAGCGCTGATCATCGATGACGAAGGCAATGCCCGCGAAATGCTGGAATGGCTGATTAACACCTGGTGCAAGGAAGTAGAAGTTGCTGGCATGTGTGCCTCCGCCGAAGAAGGAATTAAGGCAATACATAATGTACAACCGGATATTGTTTTTCTCGACATTGAAATGCCGCATATGAATGGGTTTGAAATGCTGGAAAAACTCACCGGTGAACATACATTCGAACTGGTATTCACTACTGCTTATGATCAGTACGCGATCCGCGCATTCCGGTATAGTGCTTTTAATTATCTGCTCAAACCGGTTGACCCCGAAGATCTCAAACTAACGGTAGAGCGTATCCTCCATAAAAAACATCAAACGACCCGCGAACAACTCGACCTGCTGATGGAACAGGTGAAATCGCTGCGTCCCACCGTGCAACGTATCGCCTTGAGTGCTGCCGACGGTTTGCGTTTTGTGAAAACCGAAGATATTCTCTACTGCCAGGCCGAATCAAACTATACACAGGTGAAACTGGTGAACGGAGATCGGGTGCTGGTTTCTAAAACATTGAAAGAATTTGATGAGACACTAAGCGGTGGGGATTTCTTTCGCGTGCATAACAGTTTTGTGATTAACCTGAATCAGATAAAAAAGTTTATACGGGGCGAAGGTGGTTATGTACTCATGAATGACGGCCAACAAATTACTATTGCAAGGTCTAAACGAGAAGATTTCTTTGCGCGCTTTGAGAAATTCTGAACAGGATGATTGCCGGGGATAGCAACTTCAAGCATGAATATTTTCAGACCCCGGATTCTCTTTTGCAAACTATGTGTTATTCAAAGCCATGGAAGTTAACTGATGGATGTCATTATTTTGAAGAGATTTCATTATTTCCTTTGCATCCTCACAAAATAAATCAACATGAATTATTCCAGCTTGTTTAATACCCGTTTAGTGCTCCCGATGACTGTATTTTTCCTGACTGCTTGTGGCGGTGGTGAAAAACCTGTTGCTACTGAAACAGCGGCTCCCCCTGCAGAAACTGCTGCTCCGGATCCGATGTCCGATCATGGCATTGGCCCGGTTTCTTCCATTGAACTCGCAGCGGTTGATCAGGCCATGGCAGATAAAGGCAAAGCGACTTTTGATGCGAAGTGTGTGGCCTGTCATAAAGTTTCTGAGAAACTTGTTGGACCGGCATTGGCCGGTGTTACTTCACGCCGTAGCGCTGAGTGGATCATGAATCTCATGTTGAATACGGAAGAGATGCTGAAAAGCAATGATGCTGCTAAAAAACTGCTCATCGAATATAACAATGTACCGATGATCAATAATCAGCTTACACAGGATCAGGCGCGGGAAGTGCTGGAGTATTTACGTACAATTTAATTAACCCTGTAAGAAAGTATTCTCTTAGCGATTTCGGTAAAGTGCGTTTTAATTAACCACTTTGCCGAATTCGCAGGGGTTTTATTTGACTGTTCCAGCTCACCTCTGATTTTTAATTTTTCCAATCCGGTGACTGAGATTAAAAACACCTGGCCCCAGTAAAATACCGGCAATAATTTCCCCGATCATCGCCGGCTGCTTTATCCGCTCCATCAGTTCGCCTAAAACTCTTGCCGACACCAGCAGGATAAGCAGGTTGGTGAAGAAAGGAAGTTGAAGGAAATGATCAGCAGACATGGGTAAAGGAGGTGCGGAGCATTCGTATTGTCCTACGATGGTTCGCCCGTCGAAAATATAAAAGATTCACCTTATCCCTTTCTGAAGTCGGCTCTGTTGACCAGCACCACTCTCCATCCGTCGGGGTCTTCGAAGGTGCTGGCACTATTGCGCCAGTACGGATTGGCGGGAGCAACAGGAGGAAATCCGAGTTGTTCCAGATGTGAACAAAGCCGTATATAGTCCGAACTGTTCGCGATGTACAACACCAGCAGATGGTCGGCAGAAGGTGGGCGGGTCTCTATCTGTTCCTGATGTTGTGTAAATTCAAGATGCGTACCGGCGTCGGGCATACCGAGCATAATGCCGCTGATGCCATCATGATCTTCGAAATGACCGATGAGCGCAAGGCCGAGACCTTCTGCGTAAAAACGTTGCATCTCTTTCAGGTTACTAACGGGTCGGGCGATACGAATTTGTGAGGCGAAGAAGGATGGCATCATCGGAGACGTTGTATATGGTATAATTCCGGTTTTCGAATTTACTTTCAAGGAATATTACCAGGATCACGTAAAAACAGCTGGACTTTTTTTTGTTTCAGCAACGACGCTAACAGATCTGCAGCTTCCTCATTGCTGTATCGCGCTGTCGGTATCTGCATTGACCGTAAACTGCCGTCTTGCTGCGGAGCTATAAAAATCAGCTTTCCGTATTCGAGATCAAAGAGCCGGGTGTTGATGATAGCGTAGGAGGGTCCGGACGCCGTGGTGAAGGCCATGTAATCGATCCGGTCGTGTTTGAGAAAGAAGGATCCCTGTCCCACATAATCCGGATGGTTTCGGGAGATGACCTGACTAACACCATGTGCGTAGTCGATAGTGTCCACTGAATCTGTCAAAACAACCAGCATGAAGAACACATAATCGGCTTTGTCGCCAACCGCTTGAACATTGAGTACGTTTTTCTTTATGTAAAAGCGGTTGGATACCAGACAACGGTTTTCAAAAGTGGTGACCTCCTGAAAGTTGCCAAGACCTTTAAAGCTTCCTTTTCCGCAGAGGTCGTATTGTGGAACCGGAAAAGCACCGTAGCGCATGAACAGCGATGAAGGCATCAAAATTCCCTGAAGGTCGCTATGTAGAAGGGTAGTGTCCCATGTAACCGGATCTTCCCGTTGCTCCAACCGTTGGCGTTGTTTGGTTTTGTCCCATTGAACGTCTTGCGCCGGAAGCATGCCGGGAAAATTCATTATTACAGTCAGCAGGAGTAGTATTAATCGCATGCTGTAAAAATAGAAATATGCCGCGAAGGAAAGCTGGCCGGTGGCGTCATCCGGTTGTTTCTGTGTAAAGCGGACTTTCCTCCACTAACGAAACCGGTCAACGGCTCAGAAAACCTGTTAGCTGCTAAAAGGGATAAAAAGAGGCCTGATTTGGTGCGTTTCTTTGTTTTCACAAACCCGGCAATATTTCACGTATTGCAACCGCCTGTGTTTTCGGATACAGGAAAAAGAACAAAAAACCGAACGAAGGACGAAATTCTTCTGCAGAAAGCCTGACTGCAGACAGGATACTCCTGTGTCATCCTGAACCAGAATCACACCGGCACCATGAAAAAAAACAAAACTCTCTCTTCAATGAACACCCACCGCCTGTACGATGCCTTGTTTCTTGTGATCGTCTTTCTCATTCTCCTGCTGACCGGCTTCTCCAGCTTTGGTCAGAGTGTTGGCATTAACACGACGACACCGCACCCCAGCTCGCTGCTGGAACTGAACGCCATTGACAAAGGGCTGCTCGCGCCACGGATGACCAATGCGCAACGCAATCTGATCGGTTCACCGGCCAACGGACTCATCATCTTCCAGACTGATGCCGTAGGAACAGAAGTTGCCGGCCTCTATTATTACGATGCCTCATTACCCGGCTGGGTGCGCTTCTCTGACCAAAGCAAGGATGCCGGCTGGAAGACTAACGGTAATGCCGGTACGAATAGCACCAATGACTTTCTGGGCACCACCGATGCCCAGGACCTGGTGGTACGCACCAACAATGTTGAACGTATGCGGATTACCAAAACCGGAAAAGCCGGTATCGGTCCGCTGATGCCCGGTACCACCTATCCGTATTCCCGCCTCGACCTTAGCGATGAAGATGGTAACAACTCTGACCTTGTGATGAGAGTTGCAGGCGGTACTGCAGGATACCCGCAGCTGATCTTTAATAAAAGCCGGGGTACACTGGCAGCACCCACAGTTACCAATAGTGGCGACTGGACCGGCGTGATCGTCGGCCGTGCATGGGATGGCACCAACTGGAGCAACACTTCTGCTATTATCATGGGTGCCGACAGTACTGTTTCCACCAACCTTGCTCCCGGCAATATCGTTTTCTCAACCGCGAGCACCATCAGCAATGGCGAGAAAATGCGCATCACCCGTAATGGTCGAGTAGGTATCGGCACCAATAATCCCTTCACCCGTTTACAGATTTCCACCAACGACAGTTCGTTGCAGGTGCAAACCATAAAAAATGGGCACGTGAATGGCTGGTCAGGAATCTGGTTTGCCAGCTCGGGAGGGATACTCACCGGTCATACCGGATATGGTAATGTCAGTACACCACGGTGGTCCAATAAATTCTTCTCCGGATCCATCACTGCTATTCCGTATGTGTTTACCACAAACGACGCAGAACGCATGCGCCTGCATTCAGGTGGAGAACTCTCCGTAGGCGATACCATTGCTACCGGTAAAGCGAGAATTGCGGTCAACAGCTTCGTAAACTATCCGCAGTTAACACTTGCGGAGCTGGATACCTTCGATTTCGCACGATTGATGTTCACCGGATTCAATACAGGCCGTAACTGGCAGATTGCCGCACGCACACTCGACACAGATCCAAATGATGACTTCAACATCTACAACTCATCTTACGGAAACCTGATGACGTTCAAATGGAATGGTGATATTGGTATCGGAACATCGTCACCCCAGGTGAAACTTGATTTATACAGTGCAGGTCTGATCCCGATGCGTGTACGCTCTACTGCTGCTGCCGGATATTCCTTAACACAGTATATTAACAATAATAATATGGTCGGACACATTGGCTGGGGTAACTCCGGTGCCGCTACGTTCACCAATACATTTTATGCAGGAACCTCTTCAAACATGCCGTTTGTACTCACTACCGGCGATGTTGAGCGAGTACGCATCAGCACTACCGGCAACGTGGGAATTGGAAACAACAATCCCATCTGGCGCATCGACGTTTCTGATGTACAGGCGGTAGCCCGACTGGTATCAACCGGCCACGTGAATGGCAGTGTGGTAGAACTTAAAAACCTTGCCCCCGGTGCAGGTGGGATTCTGGGAGCATTAAATTTCAACAATGCGGCTGATGTTACTCCCGGGCAGATTGCATATACCGCAACAGATGATATGACGTTCCGTGCTGGAGGAACCGAGAAAGTGCGTATTAAAGGAACCGGATTTGTGGGAATCGGCACCAACAACCCTACAACGCAACTGGAAGTAAACGGATATACAAAACTAGGCACCAATGCGCCTGCTGTGAAGATGGTAAAAGTTACAAGTACCACAGCAGCAACACAAGGTGGATGGATAGATATTCCAATGGGAGTCACAGCTACCAAGGTTCTTGCCATTGATATTCTGGTGGAATATGGTGCCGGATTGGTTATGCCGAAGAACTTCACGATAAACCCGGGATATGAATACGACTGTTATATGAATGGAACCAACCTCCGGGTGTTTAATAAAACCGGGAACTCCAGTTTCATCCTTTCCAAACCGGTTCGTGTATTAATCACGTATGAAATCTGATCTGCCTGTATCATGAAGATCGTTCAATCATTTGGGTTTCTGACAGCCTTGCTGTTGTTCCCGGTGTTGCTGCAGGCCCAGTTACTGCATACAGATAATACACTCATTCATATCGATAATGGTGCAACCATGTTTGTAGGCGGCAATGTTCAAACACAGAATAACGCCGGCTTCGATCTGTACGGCGTCCTGAATATTACAGGCGATATCAATCATCAGGGAATACCCGGCGCCTTCACCGGTACCGGAACGGCAGAGTTAAGCGGCGGTGGACAAAGTATCGGAGGTACGCAACCGTTAGATTTTCCCTCACTGAAGGTTACAGGTGCCGGCGCCAAAACGCTGCACCGGGATATATCCGTGGGAGGTAGCAATGCTGCCGGAACCCTCGATCTCCAACAGGGCACGATTCTGTTAAGCAGCCACGACCTGTACATCTACAACCGAAACCCAGGAGCCATCACGTATGCTTCCGGTAGTATTCTGGCCGAAGGTGTGGATTTCGTTGGCAGTGTGTACTGGGTGATTGGCAATGTAACCGGAAAACATACGGTGCCGTTTTCGAATAATACAGGATGGATGATTCCGATGAGCCTGACCGCTGTTTCCGGTAATTTCGACACCGTACGTTTCTCTACGTATCCCACCAATACGGCCAACCTGCCTTTGCCGCTTGCGCCTGAAACGGTGACGCATATCCGAAATACAAGTGGCATCAACAACAGTGCAAATACCGTCGATCGGTTCTGGCTCGCACGCTGGAATACTGCAGGCGTTACCGGGCAACTCAGCTTTGAATATGATCCGGCCGAAGCACCTTCAAACGGAAATGTGAGTCCACGGGCGCAGCGCTGGAACCTCCTTAACGATGGCTGGGATCCGCCGCTTCCCGGACAATTCAACCTGACACCGTATGAAGTGGCAGCGCCGAATGTATTGGTGCCCGGCACCTGGACCATCTCCACGAATAACAGTCCGCTGCCGATTACGCTGCTTCAGTTCACAGCACGCCCGGATGAAAACACACGAGTCATTCTCGACTGGTCCACGCTGCATGAAGTAAACAACGATTTCTTCACCATTGAACGATCACGCGACGGACAATCCTTCGAACCCATCATCCGCACCGATGGTGCCGGAACCTCCAATGCGCCCTTATCCTATATCGCAACCGATGAAAATCCGTATATGGGCAAATCCTATTATCGCCTGCGGCAAACCGATTTCAACGGAACCACCACCGTTACCGATCCGATAGCTGTGTACCTGGACAAAACCGCATCCACTAACGTTACCGTATATCCGAATCCTGCCATCGATTACCTGACCTTTCACTGTTCGTCAACCGTTTCAAATGAACGGGCCGTACTGGAACTCTATGCTGCTTCCGGAGAAAAGGTGCTAAGTACAAATTTGTCGTCACTCCTGTCAGATAGTGACCGCGTCTATCTGTTGCCGGTTTCCGGTTATGCCCGCGGGCATTATCATTACCGGATTTTCAGCACCACTGAAATTCTCGGCAGCGGAAAAATTATTCTCGAATAAAAAACCCGGTCACAGACAAAGGGTGACCGGGTAGTAAGGGAAACACAATTACATAGTGGGTGGCTCGTAAGCCGGCACCGCATTTTTTACCGGTGGTATGGATTGCAGATAGGCAAAGATGGAGCGCAGGTCTTCGTCGCTCATTTCTTTATAATTCTGCCAGGGCATCAGTGGCATAATCGGTCGCGTGCCTTCCATGCCTTTATACCAGCCTTTGCGCATCGCATTGAAAAACTGTTGCTCGCTCCAGTTGCCAATCCCCGTAGGGTCGGGTGTCAGATTCGCAGCGTAGGTGGTTCCCCAGGGACCTTTAGACGCTGTTCCCATCGGGAAAAAGAGCACCCAGTTTTTTGCAGTTCCGGTGTCGGCTGCTGCCAGTGGAATAGCAGATGGATGTCCCGAAAGCATCAGTGCCGGATCAATTTCAGGACCATGGTCGGTCATGCGTTTTGGTGAGTGACAGTCGTTACAGCCACCTATGGTCACCAGATAACGCCCACGTTCGATGCGTTGCGCAGTGGAATCAGCAGCAGGAGTTTCTTTTTCGGCCGTTGGGGCGGAACAGGAAGAAACCGCAGCTGCAATAGCCAATGTCCATACAATTTTTTTCATGAGGAGTAGGGTTGGGGTTGAAAGATATAATTTATTTTAATATGAAGAAACGTTCATTGAATACTGAACGGGTTGGCGAAATTAATGGCAGAAGCACCCGTTTCCGGACTCTGGATCTGCTGAACCGTGGGATGAAAGGGAAGAAGCGTTAATTTCGGCGGCTATGGAGAAGGACGCACTGGTTGTGCATTGCCGGAAATTGCTGGAACGAAAGCTGACCGATATCCGCAATGAACTGGAACAACTGCAATTGGATTTAACATCGGAATCGAAAAGTACGGCAGGCGACAAACACGAAACCGGCCGCGCCATGATTCATCTGGAAGTAGAGAAACTGGCAGTCCGGATGCAGGAGGCAGAACTGATGTTGCAGCAATGGGATAAAATCGATTTTATCAAACAATCCTCCGTTGTTCAACCGGGAACGCTGGTGCAAACCAACCAGGGATTATTTCTGATTAGTGTTCCTTATGGTCGTGTCGAATTTTCGGACGAATCACTTTATCTCATTTCCCCGGGGTCTCCTTTGGGAAAACAGTTGGAAAAGAAGGCCGTACATGCATTATTTGAAATTAATGCCAGGAAATACTCAATAGTTAAAATTTACTGAGTAGTAGCACGGCTCCCCGTGATTACCTTCATTTTTATAAAATGGCTAACTGCTGACATTTCTAAAGAATGCCTCTGTTATTTTTAGTCCCTTATGAGATATAAAAATCTGATCCATACCAAAACTGCTTTTCTTGCATCTACTCAATGGATGATTGGTCCGGTGATAGTAATATTTATTTTGTTGGCAGATAAAAGCTGGTCCCAGGGTTGCAGTGACGCTGGCCTTTGCACTATTGGAGCCTCATCCCATACACCGGAGCTCATTGCAATAATGCAAGACTCGACCCCTACTGGAGTTGCTGTTACATTGAGAACAACTGTTTCCGTTGCATCCGGTGAACAATTAGCCTGGAACACGCAGTTTATATCTGAACCATGGATACACCTATCTCCCAAACTTGACTGGCAACTACGATTCCCATTTCTATATACCAACGGAAATCTTGGTTATACAGCAGGATGGGGAGATATTTCCACTTCAATAATTTATAAGCTGAGAGATAACAGGAAGAATGCAATAGCTGTATCTGCCGGCTTCAGGTTCCCTACGGGTTCAACGGACCTTAAATATGAAAATGAAGTACTGCCGATGGCTTATCAAACCGGATTAGGAACAACAGATTTACTTTCTGCCATTGCGCTACGATTTGATAGATTCCGGTTGGCACTATCCGGACTGGTGGTTCTTAAGCATACAAATAATAACACATTTGATGCAGCGGCCTATGCGGAAGGCAGCAATGCTGCTCAGTATTTTAGCTCCAATCAATTGCATAGAGGGAATGATGTATCCATCCGGACAGAATATTATTTCGAGAAACACAAGAAGTGGCTGGCTCCCGGTATTATTTTCATCTATCGATTAAACGGGGACACATATAGGAACGAAAAGAATGAAAGGGTAAAGATTAAGGATTCAGCAGGCGCATCGTTCAATTTCACATTAACAGGTTATTTTGAAACTTCTTCGCGTAGTGCCTGGCAGGCGCAGCTGGGTGTTCCGTTCATTGTAAGACATGCTCGCCCCGATGGGACCACGCGTACAGCAACATTGAACTTCACATATATTTATCGCTGGAAACATAAATAGAAGGGTGGAAAGCCGTACCTATGAACAAGAATATTCAGCATAGTTACTACTAAAAGAATAGCTGTAATTGTAATGAATAAAAAGAGGCTGCAGGAAATCCCGCAGCCTCTTTTGTGACTTAATTATTTTTAGTTTTTCACCAATCGCACCACCTGCTGCTCATTTCCGGCTTTCAGTGTTACGAGATAAACACCGTTGGCGAGATCTTCACCAAAACTAAGCTGACTCATTCCTTCGTTCAGCTGTACGGTTTGAACCAATCGTCCCTCCGTTGTGGTTACTTCGATCACGCCGTTTTGCTGTGCAGGAACGATCGCTTCCATAATCGTGAAATCATGCGCCGGGTTAGGTGTCAGGCTGAGTGATAAAACATCCGCAGCACCTGAAAATCCGGTCTTGCAGTTGATGGTAACCGTTACCGTACCGGAGGTTTTTGCGCATCCGGTCGCCGTATTGGTAATGTTCACACGGTAAGTGCCTGCTGTTTTAGCAGTGTAGGTGGAAGCTGTGGCTCCGGCAATGGTAATATTGTTACGGGTCCACTGATAAGTGAGATTGGCACCTGTGTTCGCAGAAAGAATAACGCTGTCGCCGTTGCAGAAGGTGGTCGGACCACCGGCAGTGATATTGGCGGAAAGGTTGTTTACGGTAACAACTTTACTGTTTGATGTATTCGTACATCCGTAAACGTTAGTAGCCGTTACCGTATATGTTCCTGAAGCACCTGCAATATAAGTGGATGCCGTTGCGCCTGCAATCGCTGTTCCGTTTTTGTTCCACTGATATGTAAGGCCGGTATCTCCCGAAGCGGTAAGGGTCACACTTCCGCCTGTACAGAAGGTCAATGGTCCGTTGGCCGATATAGCAATGGTCGGCAGCGGGTTAATCGTTACAACTTTGGCGGTAGAAGTAGCAGAACCGCAATTATTGGTAACCTTCACTTTATAGGAACCGCTGGTGTAAGCCGTGTACATGGAATCGGTAGCACCATTGATATTCGTCGAGCCGATCTTCCATTGGTAAGTAAGTCCGGCTCCGGTGTTCGCTTTTAAGGTGACACCGCTGCCATTACAAACACTGGCAGATCCGAGTACCGTTGCTGTTGCTTTAGGCGTATTCACAATAACCGGAATAATGTTGGATGTTTTGCTGCAACCGAAACCGTTGGTCACTACCACCTTGTAATCAGCCGTTGCTTTTGCCGGATAAACGGAACCGGTAGCACCGGCGATGGTGGTTTGATTTTTCTTCCATACATACGTATATCCGCTACCGGTAGAAGCGTTCAGCACAACAGAATCACCCGGACAAACCGTTGTATTACCGGCAGCACTGAGGATAGCAGCTGGTTTCGGATTCACCGTTACGTTGGTAGCTGCAGAGATTGCAGAGCAGCCGTTGCTGTTGGTCACGATAACTGTATAAGCACCACTCGTATTGGCTGTATAGTTGGCTCCGGTTGCATTGGTAATGGCTGTGCTGTTCTTCCTCCACTGATACGTGAGTCCTGAACCGGTATTGGCAGAGAGTAAAACATTGCCACCGGTACAGAAGGTGGTATTTCCGCCGGCGGAGATGGTTGCAGCCGGAGGATTGTTTACAGTGATAAATCCGGTTTGTACCGTTGAATCAGTACCCGAAGCAGAAGTAGTGACGAGTGTTACATCGTACGTGCCCGGATTCGCGTAGGCCACATTGGGATTATTGGCTGTGGAGGTAGCAGGAGAACCACCCGGGAAATACCATTTGCGTCCTGTGAGCGTACCGGGAGTAGTATTGGTAAACTGAACCGTTTGGCCGGGACAGATACTGGCATCGTTAACAGTGAAAGAAGCCACAGAATAATTATACGAGAGGGTGAAGTTGTAGATGTAAGGATCGTTACAACAACTGCAGCCCATACCGGCTACACAACCATCCTGCACGTACACACGCATCATTACTGTTCCGCCACCGGAAGCAATAGCACTGTTCAATAGGGCGGCAGGAATGGTGTAGTTGAAATTTACGAAACCACAGTAGCTGGCAGCATTCTGATTTATCAGTGTTTGATACGTTCCATTGATGTAAATTGACGCATAAAATGTTGGATTGCCGATACCTGCATCCTGACATCCGAGCCAGTTACAAGAGAGGGTACCATCAGATGCATTTGCAGGTGTATTAGTGAAAGCAACTGCTCTGGAAGAATAAACGCTTTGCATGTTCGGAAGCGTTTGCGTGTAAGTGCCGGTCTGGGCAAAGAGTTGTGATCCGGTTAACAGGCACAGGATCACAAGGATAGCGTGGAATTTTGTTTTCATTCTGGGTTTGAATTGGACAGGCAAGGTAGCGCAGAAAATGGTATAGAAAAAATGATTTTTACCTGAAAACCGACCGTATGAAAAGAAAAAAAGCCGCTTTTAGCGGCTTATCCGGGATAATATTATCTACCAGGATTGGATATTGTAGTTGGTGGCTATACCGGCTTCATGAAGATACTTATCTACCATCTGTTTATAGGCAAGTTGCCGTGCCACGATTTTTTCATCACCTTCATAAGGTTTTTTCAGACTGATCTCGGGTGGAGTTTCCTTCCCATTACTTTTCAGGTAAGCAGCAATCTGATCATAATAATTCTTCGCGTCCATATATCCTGCGGCATCCGGATCAACGAATGACAAGTGAAAAAATGCCGCCTCCGCATTTTTGTAGTTCTGTTCCTTCGTCCACACTTTCTTCGCCATCTCCAGTCGGGAAATCGCCATTTTATCTATATAGATCTCATAAATAGCATTAGCAGCATTCATAGCTGATTCCATGCAGGTTTTGCAGGTATCAGGAACCAGCAACAATTTTAACAAAGCCGTTTCGTATTGGCCTTTCGATGCAATATCCTGAGCCCCTTTGATGATGACATTACAGTTTTTAGTGTAGAAAGCGGCAATTTTATCGCTGGCTGAATGAAACATAGTAACCAACTCTTTGTTGTCAGGATTGATTTTTTTATAGGCATCAACATAAGCTTCGGTTTCGTTATGACCATTTCCCTCCAGCAGCAGGGTTGTCTTGCTGAACAGGGTACCATCTATTCCATCTCCAACGGAGAGCTGCATAGAGAGCTTTAAAGTGATTTTTGCCGGTTGGCCAGCAGAAGAATCACGTGAGAGCACAGTTACGACCGGGACCAGCAGGAATCGGTCACCAGCTTTTCCTTTTTCAAATCCATTTTTCTTTAGAATTGTTTCCATCCGGATGAGCAACATTCTGTACGGAATCAGTGAAATACGGGCTTTGGGAGGATCCTGATAGACATGCAGCACCATTTTTCCGGCAGCGGCAGGAAACGGGTGTAAGACAGCCAGAAACAGGAACAGCACAGGCAATAATCTGGCAGTAAATCGGGGAATATGGTTGGAGAAATTCATGGATCAGATGGTATTGGTCATGATATCGGCAGTAAAAATACGGTTATTCGGGTTGGTGTGGAACCGGGGCGTAAGGCAATATAGGAAATCTTCATTATGAAAAAACCCCGGGGAGCCCGGGGTTCAAAACAATTAATTTTCTGTGTGAATACGAATTACCACCAGCCGGCGGTGCGATAAACAATAATATTCGTTTTGCTGAGATAATAGGCAGAGACGATACTGGCGTAGGCTGTAACTTTTGCCTTGGCCACTTCTCCTGCCACTTCCAGTTCTTTCATTTTATATTCAAACGTTTTATCTCCCAACTGAACCATACGGGCTGAGATTTCCTTGTGTAAGGCGGTAGCTTCCGGATAGCAGGAGGCGGTGGGTTCTATTTCACTCAACACCGCACCGGCCTGACCAGCCCCTGTGCCATTCTGATTCGCATTCCAGTAACCACGGGCTTCCTGGAGTTTCTTGTTGCACTGCTGATCGATATATTTTTTATAGATCGGCTCAGCCGCTTTCATGCCTTTATCATAGCAGGCGGAACAGGCTTCCGGAATCGTAGTTAATTGTGCGATGGCCTCTTCATGATTGCCTTGCGCAGATGCAGCAAGAGCATTTTTTATGATTACATCACAGTTCGTATTGTAGTAGTCGATGATTTTCGCTTTCGCATCCTCCAGAAAGCCAACCAGACGCTGATCTTCCGCCCGGATGTTCTTGAAGCAATCGATATAGGCTTTGGTTTCGTTGATGCCGACACCTTTCACATCGATGGCTTTACTGGCGAATTTGCGACCATCAATACCATCGCCTATATAAAAAGTGATGGTAAGGTTCATGGCCGTCATGGGTGGAGGTCCCGGTAGAATATCCTTCGTCATCACCATCACATTTGGTGTAATGATAAATCGTGAACCCAGGGGGCCGTTGGAAATACCATTTTGTGTGATGAGCTGATTCATTTTATTCAGGAGCATTTCGCGCGCAGCCGTAGGAATATTTTCTGATTGTTCAGGTACATAGGCGCTGATGGAAACATTGCCGGCGATTGAGGTTGTGCTCAATAACATCAGCAATATCCATGGTCTGGTGCAATTACGGATAAACAACAGGAGAGTTTTCATGATTCTGATTTTTTAAAATTATTTATCTCCAATAATCAATGTCGCTTTCCCTAATCCTTTCATGGTAAGTTTGCTCTTCAGGTTGTATGGCGGAGCTTCCAGTTTTTTCTGAAGGTTACGCACAAAAGCACGGGTATCGATCGCTGTGTTGTTCGCATCGTACAATGGGATCCGCACTTCAGGAAAAGTCATAAAGTTATCTTCAAAATCCTGATTGGAATTACGTCCTTTCACTGAATTCTGGTTCATCCATTCGATAATCACTTCGCCTAATTCTTTCCCTCCGAAATCCTGGTGAAAGTCTCCAGACCAGCTATCGAATTTTTTAAAGTTGATAGCAACCTCTCTGCCATTTTCGAACATATCATCAAAGTGTTTTTGGAGAGAAGCACAGAAATTATCCATATGGGCCAGCACAGCTTCTTCCAGCAACACGGCAACCTCAGCTGACGTTGATGGTGTTCCGGTTCCTTGAGCAGTCGCAATTTGTTTGTCGGTGTAGGCATCCAGGCCCTGTAGGTTAAACGTAACCGATTTCTTTGGTCCAGTAACATTAACTTTCCAGGTAAGCTGAATAACAATATCCGCTTTTGCTGTTTTCTTTAATTTATCTACGGGACTTTCAGCAATCGTACTGCCACCTTTGCTGGTGGTCATATTGTCTTCAGCAGTTTCACCGGCCAGAGACTTCAAAACAGATTCCGCATTTTTTAACGGGAATCCACGATCAGCCATAATACCATTGATTTTTGAAATAACGTTAATGAGTTCCATGCTTTCCTGAAATGCTCTTTTGTAATCAGGAATCCGTTCTTTCGTACCTTGATTGTCGAATTCAAGCATGAATTTGTTCTCATTGCACCAAACATCGCTTGGTAAAATCATCAATGAAGGCTTCTTCGCCTGTCCAAAGACAGTTATGGCCGGAAGTATAGCCAGCAGGAAGAGAAATATTTTTGTCTTATTCATTTTCTATGGTTGTTTTATCAGGTTATCAGTTTTCATTTTTTCTTTGAGCTTATTGTGATCTATCAGCAGCTCGAAGCCGAATGTGAAATTACTTTCACCTTCTGCTTTCATTTTTTTCTCGTAGGAATTTGGTTTAAGTGTGATATAGTTCAGGTATTCTCCGCCTTCGCTGAAGAATTTGGAGAAGTAGGCCTGTTCACGTTCGCGGGTATTCATATCCGTTAGTACCGGTCGCTGATCGCAACCACTCATGCCTTTGCGAAGTCCTTTGAAAAGAACTTCTTCGAGCGCATTTCGTTTTGCCACAGCCAGCGCTTCGATTTTATTTTTGCCTTTGCCAAATGCCCGCACCGACCATTGCCCGTCTCCGGCGATGCCCTGACATTCGGTGTCATATGTGTAGTTTCCGGCTATTTTCTGTTGAGGATCGCAGGATGCGAAAACAAGCATCAGTGCGCAGACTACGATAGAGATTTGTTTCATGATACAGGAATTAGAAACCACTGTTTAATCCTTTGATGATGCCCAGGGCCTCGAGGTCGGTACGAAGTGCATCTTTGAATACAGTAACCACAATTCCCACTTTATATTCTTTACCGATTTTAACCACATCACCGGAACCTACAGCACCGTCGGTTGCAGAGCTCACGTACTTCATGAATTTACCACCCTGTGCAAAGAACTCCTCAAAGAACTCGGCTTTCTCCTGCTCAAGAGCCGGATTATTGGTAAGCGCCCGTTGCGCGGTACAACCTTGTGCTCCGCCAGCGAATCCCTGGAAGATAATGGCGTGTACTGCGTTTTTCTTGCATTGCTCCATAGCCACCTGGGGCTTTTTAGAATAGCTCCATACTTTGACAACATAAGTGCCTTCTTTGCCAACACCGGCACATTCCACTTCATAACGCCATTGATGCGTTTGTTTGTCGGCTTTTTTTTGTGCCTGCGCACTCACTTGCCCCATTGACATCAGTGAAAGCAGCAGCGCCATAGCGAATAGTTTTGCGTACTTAAATCGTTTTTTCATTTTATGATTATTGGTTAGTTGGTTTATTGTCTTTTGCAACAGAAACTGGTTTGCGTTTTTTCTCTGAATAGGTGGCCCCTTGTCGGATCAGTAATCCTGAATAGTACTTTTCTTTTCCGCCTTTAAATAAGGTTGCATTTACGTTTGATTGCTTCTCTTCTGCTGTTACATCAAAGCGGTTATCCCAGATTTGAGTCCCATCTACGCTGATAGTGCCGATTTGTTTATAGTAAGTACGTCCGTCTTCGTCCTGACGCTGTTCAAGCACTGAAAAACGATCCCCTTTTTCAATACCTTCTTTCAGCCCAATTTGTGCAGTAACAGGATCTGGAGTAAACATTGGTGTTTTAATCCGGAATTCTTCGTATTTCTTTTGAAGTTTTGCGATCGAAGCATCCAACGCCCTTTTAGTGGCAATACCGATCATCACTTCTTCGGATTTATTCGCCGCCTTCCATTGTGGTACCAGGGCTTTGTCAATTTCCTTTCCGATAAATTTCAGATGAAAGATATCGGAATTGTCGAATGCTTTTACCCGTTCTGCATCTACAGATCCGTCTTCCGTCCAATATTGCTCATACATGATGGCCTCCACTTCTTCATTCCACTCTAATTGATAGAGATAGGTTGTTGCGGTTACCACATAGCCCGTCGTCACCTGGGAAACTGTTTCATTCAGATCAGAGAAAACCTTGGCATTCGCTCCAAGTTTCCCGCCTAAGCTGGATAAAGCATCTGTCGTTTTTTTCATTCTGGATAAATACTCTTCCATGGTCATATACTCAAAATCCGAAACCACAAGAAAAGTATTGCTTATCAATTCAACACCGGCATCCTGTAGTATGGAAAGTCCTCTCTTGGTACTACGTGCAATTTTTGCATCCAGTTCAGAGGCATTATAAGAACCACGTGCTGCAATAGTATCCATGTTGAAACCACCTTTGGCACTGCGGTTGTACCATTTTGCGACCAGATTTCTGGCTATATGGTTGTTTGAAATAAAAATATCAATAAATGGCTTCTTGTCTTTGACACCGGCTTCTGATTTTATCATCCGGGTATCGAGGTTATGGTTATTGAATTTCTCAGAAATGAGGTATCCGTTGTATCCCGCCCGAATCGCGTCTGCGTACTGACGTGTGGAATCATCCAGCATCAATGTATAGAGAGAACTTCTGCGGTATTTGAGATCTACCTTTGTAGAAGTTGAGTCTACCTGCGCGGATGTCGCATTGATGACTAACAGCATGAAGTACAATAACAGATGCTTTCGTTTCGTAAATAATCCGGATCCTTTTTTGTGAACCGTTTGTTGATTGTGATTTGTAAATCTCATATGATAGGTGTTGGTTAGGTAAACAATCATACATGTGATAACTTTCTTCTTGCACAAAACTTTAGGGTCGTTATCACATTGAATGGTTGAAAATATGAAAAATATGTAAACCCCTGTTCTTTGTTCACTTTATTTAGCCAGCGGTGATTTCACTCTGTTTGGCTGTCTTTAAGTTAAAAATACTGATTTCGATCAGTTATTTGGACGGTTTTTAGGACCAAAGCAGGTTAATCTATCATGGCGTCTATATTATTAAAAACCAGCAACCTTATTTACACATCTGATAAGGTAATTAGAGAGATTCAATATTCGGTTTTCTGAAAGTAATGGCATGGGTGAAGGCATCGGCAATTCTCACTTTCTTCCATTTAACCCCCCGCCTCACCCCTTCAAATACTCCATCAGCCGGTCCTTGTGTGCGTCGGAGACCGGTATCTCCTGCTGGCCGTAAACGGTGAGTGTTCCGGTTTTACCGCGCTTGTAGGAGATGATGTATTTGGTGTTGACGAGGTGCGATTGGTGGACTCTGAAAAAACCGGCAAGACTTAACATTTCGTCGAATTCTTTCAGGGTTTTTGGTACCAGCTCTTCTTCCTGGTCGGTGTAGTGGATGATGGCGTAGTTGGCACGTGCTTCGATGCGTACAATACGGTCGGTGTCAATATAGCGATAGCCGTTTTTGTCGGCGAGTACCATTCGTTTATTGGGGGCTTGCACATTGTGCAATAATGTCTGCACCCTTTTCGCGTTGTCTTCTGTTTCGCGTTTGTGTTGCACTTTCCCGATGGCGTGTGCGAGTTCGTCGCGATCAACCGGCTTCAGTAAATAATCAACAGCACTGCACCGGAAAGCCTGTACAGCGAAGTTGTCGTAGGCGGTTGTGAAGATGACCTCGAAGGGAATGGTGTCGAACGCGGCCAGGAATTCAAATCCGGTTTTTTCACCAATCTGTATGTCCAGAAATACGAGCTCCGGTCGTAAACGTTTCACTCCGTCGAGTGCAGCTTCAACGTTTTTGAAGGTGTCCATAATCAGGATATCGTCCGGGTGTGATGCAGTGAGCAGGTGATTCAACCGGTCCAGGCAATGGTCTTCGTCGTCAACTATGATGGATCGTATCATGCAGTTTGTTCGTTATAGGGTATGCGGACTTCCACCCTTAACCCCGGTTGTAAATCTGTGAGACGGATTCCTCCGTTGCTATTGTACATTTTGTTAAGCAGGTCGATGCGTGTCTGGGTTATTTTCATGCCCAGTGATTTTCTTTCACCTTTAACAGATGCTGTTGTCTGGCGTCCTACACCATCGTCTTCCAGACAACAGTTCAGCAGGTTGCCTTCTCGTGAAAGATGTATGCTGATTGTTCCTGTTTCACTTTTTGGTCCGATACCATGAATAATACTGTTTTCAATGAAAGGCTGAAGTATGAGAGATGGTACCATCACCAGCGCTTCGGGAATGTTGTCATCTACCGTTAGTGTGTATTTCATTTTGCCTTTTAGTCGTAGCTGCTCCAGATCCAGATACGTTTTTAAGGCCTGCAGATCGTCTTCTAGTGGTACTTCTGAAAAAGCAGACTGTTCGAGTGTTTGTCGCATGAGACGCGCAAAGCGGGTGAGGTACCTGTCGGCAGTATCGATATCGTTCTTCAGCATATAGTCACTGACAGAATTCAGTGAATTGAAGATAAAGTGTGGATCCATCTGCAGCCGCAAAACGCGTAATTCGGTTTTATTGGTCTGTAATTCGTTCTGTGTCTCTATACTTTTCTTTTCGATATCGCGTCGTCTCTTATATCCGATAAATCCGGTAATACCCGAAAGCACTACAACTGCACCGATACCCATAAACGCATTGTTACGCAGTTTCTGTTTATCAATCTCGGCGTTTGCAATGGCTTCTTTTTTCTCGGCTTCGGCTTTTGCTTTTGCCACTTTGCGCTCATAGTCAAACCCGAGTTCTTTCCTGACGATTTCTGATTTCTTCTCTTCATTCATCAGGCTATCGCGAAAAAGAATATGGTTTTTAAATGCTTCGAGTGACTCCTTGTATTTGCCGGTTTTCTTATAGATATCCGATAGAATCTCCCAGGCCTCATGTTGATATTGCGCCGATTGAATCTGTTGTCCGGTTTTTATTGCGGCTTTGCAATAGGCTTCGGCCAACTGATTTCTTCCCAGAAAGAAATTTGCTTCAGCGAGGCCAAGCTGCGATAAACATAAAGAGGAGGGATCACCTGTGGAGTCAGCCAATGTTTTGGCTTTTTCAAACTCCTGTATGGCATCTTCATATCGTTCCATCTTATCGTATACAGCACCGGTATTTGCATAATTGTAACTCAATACCTGTATAAGCTGGTGTTGCATTGCCACCGCCGTACTTTGGTTAAAACAGTAGAGCGCACTGTCTAATTTACCCATCCGGAAATAGGTGGTGCCGGCGTTGGTATTGGCGAAAGCAAATAGCATGGGAGATTTCACCGGATCCGATTGGCGCCGCATGTTATTAAAAGCATCCAGTGCTTTCGCGTTTTCACCAGTGTTCATGTAAATCATCCCGATATTGTTATAAATTGAATTCAGGAAAGCGGTGTCCTTCGCTTTGGAGGCTTCTTGGATGGCCAGTTGAAAATACTCAATCGCTTCCCTTTCGCGTGCGGTATTGGTCAGAATAGAACCAATTTGACGTAGTGACCGCATAATTCCCATTGGCCAGCCAATTTTTTTTGATAGTTCCCAGGACTGGCGGGAAAGCTTCATCGCTTCATCCGGGTTTTTAGAGATATCGGAAAATCCTACCATAATCATCAGATTTACACGAACGGTATCTTCTTTGGAATGAGTTAGTAACTCCCGTTTCAGGCTGTCAACCTGTTGTTCGGAGTACATCTGGCCCGCAAGGGTGAAGGGTAGGAGAAAAAGGAGCAATAAACCATGTTTTTTCATTAGATCAGCGGATAAGTCAGCGAATGAAAATAGTAAAAATCAGATATCTCCCTTTTTTCCTTGAGGGAATAATCAGCGGGCTGACGGAAATAATCACCGGAAAGGCGTAGATAATCAGTTGCCATTTTTTTCGGGAGGCTGCCGAAGTACGTTTGTTTCATCAAACAGATCAACCTCTAAAACTACTGAAAATGAAAACCGTATCTCCCTCCCTCTTCAAAGCCCTTGCGCTGTCGTTTATGCTCAGTTCTTGCAGTCCCGATCCGATGGATCAGGCACTGGATCAATACGATGCCATCATCACCAAATGGGAAAAAAGGAAAATGGAGAAAGCACTCACCTATTCCGATCTGACCGCTATCCAGCAGGAGTTTTTCAATGCCAAAGTGGATCCTCAGCAACTGATGAAAGAAAGTGATATCAGCAACGAGCAGCATCAGCGGGCAGTAGAATTAAGTCAGCGTGTTACCCGATTGATGTTGCCTTTCTGATAACAATAAATTAATAAGCAAAACCAAATAAAAATACCACCATGAAAAAGAACTTCCTTCTGTTATTATCAGGCATTATCATTTTAATGTCATCCTGCAGCAAAGACGATGATATTTCTTCAGCAAGAAATGCATCTCCTGCAAGCCCTCCTTCAGGTAACGATTTTGTTGATTTCAATATCGGATCTACCTACTATAAAATTCAGGAATCTCTGAGTGCTACACAATATGCATTGGGGCGGGTAGAAATTTCCAATGCTTACAATGGTAAATGGTACATTCTCTACTATATGAATGTGACTTGTCCAGGTGATATGCTCCAGTTCACTATCAAAGTTCCTGCAGACTCCATCCATGGACCCGGCCAATACACTTTCCCTTTAAACTTTATGGATATGACTGCCCTCGACCGGTCACAAAGCCTATATATAAGTACAAGCTCATCCATGCTGACGATCAACATCCAATCGCTCGATGATGCTGATGGTGGTAAGATTCAAGGTAGTTTCTCTCTTACCAATGTTCAGAAAACAACTTCTTCGCATGTCATTACACAGGGGCTTAGTATCACCAACGGAAAGATACTTGCCACTTTCGAATAACCCCAAACAGCAGTTTAACAACACCAAATAAAATACATCACCATGAAAAACTTCAAATTCACAGGCGTAAACATCGCCGCAGCATTATTGGTTCTTGCTTATTTCTTACCATGGGTAAGCGCTAACGGCCAGGACGGATCAGGATTCAGAATGCTCACCACCGGAATCTCACCAGGCATGGCTGCTATGTTCATCGATGGTACCAGCCGGCTCTTTATGATCTTAACCGTTCTCGTCCCGCTGAGTGGCGGAATCATTCTGAAACAGGAGTTAGCTCCTGTGGTTAACCTGCAAAAATACCTACGGCCCGCTTTTTTCCTGCCTGCCATGTTTCTAGGCATCGGTGCTGCGGTAGTACAATACAAAGTGAGTGCGGCTTTTGAAAAGGTGTACAGTGGAATGGGGGCTATTAGTTCCTTTATGCCTAAAGTTTCGGCTCCCGGACTCTTTGATATGCTCGGACTGGGATTTTATATCAGTATGGCAGCAGGTATTTACCTCATATTGGTAGCCATCGGAAAAGTGCAGGACAAAGAATACTTTTCACAAGGCAACGCATCATTGTCGGGTGAACCTACTGCACCGTCAGACAACCTTTAAAATTTCATGGTGCTGCTTTGCTCAACAGATCCGCCCCGGGCCTTTTCCGGGGCGGTTGTTGAGACCGGTGGAACCAGATTGATAAATAGCCAATGGTAAAATTCATTATTTTCGATTGGAATCGGATAGAAAGAGATATAATCAGCTCTTGCTGCCTCTGGTTCTATGTATAGAAAAACCAACTTCATTTCTATAAGTCAATTATTGCATAAGTAAAAGTCTTACTATAAATAAAAATAACAACCAACATTTAAAAAAAACAGTAACATGAAAAAACAATTTCTAAAGTTAAACCTGATTGCATTTGCAATCTGTTTATTGAAATCCGTCCCGGCAGAAGCAACTGTTTGGAGGGTAAATAACAATGGCACTACATATGTGCAATATTCCGGACAACAGGTATTTAGTGATCTGGCATATGCGATAGCTACTGTGTCATCGGGTGACACTTTGCACATTGAAGCTTCACCCACAACCTACAATTCCTCACCTATTCACATTACAAAGAAGCTGGTTATTATTGGACCTGGTTATTCTTTTGGTGGGGTAACGGGCAATAGTAATTTGCAAGCTAATCATAACGAAGCAAAAATTGGTCCTTTGTTCTTTGATGCAGGCGCGGAGTATTCTGTTTATACCGGTATAACCCAAGTAGGTCAATTGCATATCAGGGCAAACAATATTTCTGTCAAAAGGAACAAGTTTCTTGATGATTTTTTGATTGATTTGGCTAATGGTACAATCAGTAATCTGCTGTTTACACAAAATTATTTTGCCGATCAGGAATTTCTGCAACCTTATTCTTGTACCGTTATCTCATCTGTCATTTCAAATAATATTTTCAAGGTGGGGTCATTTTATCTCCAAGGACCTTTTCAGGGTAATATTACCCAAAATGTATTCGACTTCAATGGAAATGTTGATTTCTCAGGCGGACAATTTTATAATAATATTATAAAATCAGGAAGTTTGGTTGCAAACAGTAATGACACCAACAATGTGCATCATAACGTTTTTTATTTCGCAGCTCCGGTATTCTTACCAACTCCCAATTCCAATACGTTTTCTTTCCCTGCGGGTAATATGTTTCAAACTGGCGGTAGTGTTGATGGTAATTTCCACATTAATCCGCTATGCCTTCCATGTTTAAATAATGGGGCATTTGGATATGAGATAGGCATATATGGAGGTGCTGCCGGTACGGAGTATAAACTAAGTGGTGTTCCTGAAATTCCAGCCATTTACCAGTTATATGCGACACCCAATATAGCTCAGGGAGATACGATTCAGGTTATTTTGAAAACACGTAGTAATAATTAAAATTATGAAAGGATTAATTATAATATTTTTGCTGTTTGGAACTATTTGCCAGGCGCAAACGAATATTGTTAAATCGGAGTATTGGATTGATACTGATCCGGGATTTGACAACGGCATTGTAATTTCAGGTTTCACGTCTCAGCCGGACGTAAATTTATCCTTCGTAGTACCCGCTAACTTAACGCCGGGAGTTCACACGATAGGAATCAGGAGTAAAAATCTTGCCGGACAATGGAGTCATACAAATTTCTATCCAGTCTGTATTTCGGATAGCTCCACTGGCGAAATTGTTAAAATCGAATACTTCTGGGATACAGATCCGGGTTTCGGGATTGGAATTGATTCTGTGCTTTCATCTCCTGCTGCAGATATTACAAATGGATTATTTATTGACTCGGTGCCGATGTCTTTTCTCCTGAGTTCTACGCACGTGTTGTTTGAAAGAAGTATGGACAGCAGAGGCCGGTGGAGTCATACCAACTATGTGGATAGTCTGGCTGTGACAGGAACAGTGAGCACACAGGAGTTGGAAACATTATCAGGTATTAAGGTGTTTCCGAATCCATTTAATAAAACGATTACACTGCACTCTGGTATGCCAGAAAACATGCGTGTGATAATATATGATAGCCAGGGAAGGAAAGTGATAGATATCATCGTGAACGAAGAAACGATCGTCAATACAGAGTCGTTGGCGAAAGGAGTTTATACGGTTTTTGTTGTATCCGATTTGCAGAAGTTGTATAAAGGTAACCTAATTAAACAATAAATTTTCACTACAAATTTATTTTAATATACGCAGAGCAGCGCCATGGTTAACGTGGCGCTGCTTCTTTTTTCTATTGACCAACTTGAAATATTGCTCCCTCACTCCACCACCACCTTCACCACGCCATTTCCTCCTTCCGTTTCTACACACAGAAAATAAATGCCCGGACGAAGTCCGCTCACATCGATCTGATACCGGTTGCTTTGGTCGGTGGTCATTAGAAGGTCGAGTTGCCGGCCGTGGAGGTCCATCAGCGCCAGTTGTTCGATGGGTGTTGTTCCGGTGTAGTGCAGTACAAAGAATTCACTGGCCGGGTTCGGCTGTATCTGCAGCGCACCGTTCAACGTTTCATCCACGCTTACAATAAAGTTCACGATAATCGTATCCGACGACGTACAGCCGTCGCTGTTAGTAGTGACAACACTGTAGGTGCCTGGCGACAACACCTGAATGATCTGATTCGTACTCCCATTCGACCAGACATAGCTTACCCCACCAAATCCTCCATAAAGTAACAGCGATTGGCCGATGAATAGGGTGGTGTCGTTTCCAAAGTTTATCGGGATGGGTTGTGATATGGAAAATTGTGTGGTGACGCTGTCGTTGGCACAGGTATAGAGTGGATCGATGTAAGTTATGAAGTACAGGTCACGCTCCACAAACGGTGGATAAGCCATGGCAAAGTTGGTGGTACCATCCGGATATACATCAGTAGTGGATAGATATATATTCCCATGGTTGAAGGGAGATCCCGGGATGTTTGTGTTTATGCAGAATACATAGGTGGAATCCTGAGTGAGCCATACCTGATCGCGTTGCAGCCACATGTCCGAATGGTAGTAGCCGTTGCCGCCAATGTTCACAGAGTCAGCGTAGAGCAAGGCTCCTGTCGTATCTGCGCCCTGAAAGATGCGCAGCAGTGCGCGGGTGGTGTCGTTGCTGGAATAGCGGACATAAATACGATTAAGATATCCGCTGATGCCTGCTTTGAAACTTTGATATACGGGATAACTGTTTCCTAACGGAAAACTGTTGACGGATACACTGTCGAGGGTGTTTACGTCTGTCTGATTGAAGTAGGGTAAACTGTCGCGATATACATACGATAAGGAATGGTTGCCAATGCTGAGTTGTGAAAAGTCGAGTTGTGTGCCGCTAAAGGGTTGTCCGTCGAGATAGAAGTCGCCGCCGGGTGGGGTGGCACTGATGGGCGCCGCCGCTTCGTCGGGACAGTAGGTAGTATTCAGTGCGCCGATCACCACCTGATCATCCACCACGTTGATCATCGCCATCGTATCACTCTGGCAACCGTACCGGTCGGTTACCTGATAGTTGATTGCATGCAGACCTAATCCGAATGCAGAAGGAATAAATACGCTGTCAGGGTTGAAGTTAATCGATATGTATCCTCCCGCAGGTCGCCCGTGCAATGTAACCGCAGGTGATGAAATGCAAAGTGTCGGGACAAAGTCTTCAAAGCCCGGTTTGTTTGGAGCAATCACAGAGAAACCGATGTAGGCATTGTTTCCGCAGTTGCCTTCGTAGGGGTGAACCTTGGTAACAAAGGCGAAGTCAGTGAGCGAGTCGCCTTGTCCGCCATCGTAGCGGTTGCTGAACGATCCATAGATTTCGGTAGGCACTGCAAAGGTGAGCGTGAACGTGTACCACGAACCGTTTTGTATCGGCGCCTGAGTGTCGAAGCTGAGATCAAACCAACGGGTTAGCGTATCTCCGGGAACGGAAACGGTATCCTGTATCAGCAACGTTCCGCCTGCAGGACCCTGAAACACCTGTACGATGATCTGTTGTGTAAGCGGATTGTTCAGATAGAGGGAGATGCCGGTGAGATCCGCAGTAATTCCGCTGGTAAAGGTCTGTGAGCAGGTAGTCAGAAGAAGACTGGTATCCGGGTACGTCGCATATTGATCGCTGGTACTAACGGTATCGGATATACCCGGCATCGTATAGGTGATGAGATGGTTCCCTCCACCGGCAGCCGCGGGAGAGAAAACGTTGCCGCTGATGCCCGGTCCGCTGAAGGTACCACCCACCGGAACAGCGTTGAGTGCGAAGTCGGCATCGTACACACACATCCTGCGTTCGGCATTGGTCAGCACCATATTGAGTGACCCGCTGCGCAGATAATAGCGGATGTGATCAAGACAATATCGCATCTGCAACAGCTGCTGGGGCGAAAAATGATCGTAGCAGGGATAGGGTGCGAACGACATGATATTCCGGGTATCGGGATTGAACAGGTCGCCGTTGGCATCGGTATAGATGGTGTCGGTATAGTTACACAAAGAATCAACTCGGTTCGGTACTGCGGATAACCCCGGATCGGCAGGAGTGTCGCAGATAAAATCTCCGGCCGTTGTACAGTTGCTGCCGTTTACGAGTTCATCTGTTGCAACGGGCCCGGCCATATTTGAAAACGTATGCACCAACGAGAAGATATGGCCCAGTTCATGCGCCAGCACTGCTCCGCGGTCGTGGTCGGTGCTGGTGGAGGTGAAAAACTGAGCTACGAGGAGAATCATGTCCGGACTTCCTGGAGTTGGCGTGGTGGAAACGCCGCCTGCAAAAGGAATATCATCGGTGGTATATACATTGATATATCCATCGTGGTAATAATTGTCTTCGAGGAAATTCATAAAGCCCGGACCCCACCCTGTCTGATTCGGGCCCAGAAAAACATAATCAAATCCGCAGATGGTGAACGACATATTCACTGGTGCGAAATACTGATTCGCTTCATCAACCATCACCTGTAATTGTCCGGGAGTTGAAGTTGGTGTATTGTCCACAACGATGATATGCATGAACAATGCGATTGAACGGTTCGGAAATACGGTCAATCCACGATACGCCGGATCCGCCTGACGGGCGAAGTGAATTTTAGCAATGTCTGAGCGAGGTGTATCGTCAAATGCGCAACGATGCTGTTGCCCGAATGATATCAGACCATGAAGCAGGGCCAGAAAGAAGAGGAAGTTTTTTTTCATCAATGAACGCGTGAGATAAGCTGTTAAACAACCAGTCAGGAGTGAAAATTAGATAATTCATCCCGAAGTAAAATGAAATAGGATGATTTATTAATCAAATTCTTACGCGTTCAACATTTTCTGATTTTATGTACCAACAGGTAAATTGAGATGTAACCCTCTGATATTTGTTGCGTTGATTTTAATCAGTCTGTTTTCGGAATTGTAACTTTTATTTATACTTGTTGATCACAGAACCAAGCCTGCGGCCCCTGCAGCATTGTAGCCTGTAGCCCCTGCAGCCCCTGTAGCCCTTTAGTTTGCAAACTCATTAAATTTATAGCTTAAACCAGTTACCGTAAGAAGCAGGGCGCGTCGGCTTGCGCTAAAGGTTAGAGGCCTAAGCGGGGATTATGACACCCTGCTTCTTTGGATGATA